>Ga0207703_10000782_pt1 | contig 31303 bp, 33 predicted proteins | sample KBSSwiS12_FD_184304 | JGI IMG/M metagenome (GOLD analysis project Ga0207703, IMG submission 184304) | Switchgrass rhizosphere microbial communities from Kellogg Biological Station, Michigan, USA - KBS Switchgrass S1-2 (SPAdes) (version 2) | ecosystem: Host-associated > Plants > Roots >...
CTCGCCCAGCGCCAGGTCGGCGCCGAGACCAACACCCAGGGCTGGTTGCCGGTGCCGGTGATCGAGTTCGTCGCGCGTGTGATCGGCGTGCCGTACATGCGCGTCTATGAGGTCGCGACCTTCTACACCATGTTCAACATGGCGCCGGTCGGCCGCTATCATGTCCAGGTGTGCGGCACGACGCCGTGCATGCTCGCCGGCTCCGACGATGTGTTCGCGGCGTGCAAGAATCACGGGCTGATCAAGGGCAAGACCACGCCCGACGGGCTGTTCACGCTGACCGAGGTCGAGTGCCTCGGCGTGTGCGCCAATGCGCCGATGGTGCAGATCAACGACGATAATTTCGAGGATCTCGATTACGACCGCACCACCGCCGTGCTCGAGGCATTGGCGCGGGGCGAAACGCCGACGCCAGGCTCGACCATCGGCCGTCGTGCGAGCTGCCCGGAGGGCGGCCCGACCAGCCTGAAAGAGATGGTATCCGAGAATCACGATTATCGGGGAGAATGGGCATGAAGGACGTCAATCCGATCATCGCCGTGCTGGCCGTGATCGGCGGGCTGGTCGTGCTGGGTTTCATCCTGCGCGTGACTTTCAGCCTGTTGCCGCTGCTCATCCTGATCGCGATCGGCGTGGTGGTGTATCTGTTCGTCAAGCAAGCGGCGGGGCGGCGGTGAACCGAGGCATATCCTCCAGTGCTCCTGCGAAAGCAGGAGCCCAGGGCCACGGGCGCTGCGCCTGGAACCCTGGACTCCTGCGTTCGCAGGAGAACGGTAGAAAGAAGGGCGACGCAAGTGCTGGCCGATAAGGACCGGATCTTCACCAACGTCTATGGCTTCCAGCCCTGGGGGCTGAAGGCCGCGATGGCGCGTGGCGACTGGGATAATACCAAGAAGCTGATGACCATCGGCCAGGACGCGATCACCGACACGATCAAGGCCTCGGGCCTGCGCGGGCGCGGCGGTGCGGGGTTCCCGACCGGCACCAAATGGTCGTTCATGCCCAAGGAACCCAAGCCCGACCGGCCCAACTTCCTGGTCATCAATGCCGATGAATCCGAGCCGGGCAGCTGCAAGGACCGCGAGATCATCCGTCACGATCCGCACAAGCTGATCGAGGGCGCGCTGATCGCCGGTTATGCGATGCGCGCGCGGGCGGCATACATCTACATCCGCGGCGAATATATCCGCGAGGCCGAGATACTGTTCGCTGCCGTGGCCGAGGCCTATGCCGCCGGGCTGATCGGCAAGAATGCCTGCAAGTCGGGTTATGATTTCGACGTGTTCGTGCACCGTGGTGCCGGCGCGTACATTTGCGGCGAAGAGACCGCGATGCTCGAAAGCCTTGAGGGCAAGAAGGGCCAGCCGCGCCTCAAGCCGCCCTTCCCGGCCGGGGCGGGGCTCTATGGCTGCCCGACCACGGTCAACAATGTCGAATCGATCGCGGTCGCACCGACCATCCTGCGGCGTGGCGCGGACTGGTTCGCCAGCTTCGGTGCGGAGAATAATCGCGGCACCAAGCTGTTCCAGATCAGCGGCCATGTGAACAAGCCGTGCGTGGTCGAGGAAGCGATGAGCATTCCGTTCCGCCAGCTGATCGAGGAACATTGCGGCGGCATTCGCGGCGGGTGGGATAATCTGCTCGCGGTGATCCCGGGTGGATCGTCGGTGCCGCTGGTGCCGGCGGCGCATATCATGGACTGCCCGATGGATTTCGACGGGCTGAAGGCACTCGGCTCGGGCCTCGGCACGGCGGCTGTCATTGTGATGGACAAGTCGACCGACATCGTCCGCGCCATTTCGCGGTTCAGCTATTTCTACAAGCATGAGAGCTGCGGCCAGTGCACGCCGTGCCGCGAGGGCACCGGCTGGATGTGGCGCGTGATGGAGCGGCTGCGCACCGGCGACGCCGACATCTCCGAGATCGACACGCTGCAGCAGGTGACCAAGCAGGTCGAGGGCCACACCATCTGCGCGCTGGGCGACGCGGCGGCGTGGCCGATCCAGGGTTTGATCCGGCATTTCCGACCCGAGATCGAGCGGCGCATCAATGAGCGCAACGGCGGTGCCGGCGGGCTGGAACCGATGATGGAGGCGGCCGAGTGACCGACGAGCGCGCCGATCTGATGTTGGAAATTCTCAAGGGATTGCAGAGCGATGTCGGCGCGATCAAACGCGAGCAGATATCGCAGGGAATCCGCCTGCATTCGATGGAAGATCACATGCGCGGGCTGATGACCTCGCTTTACGGCGTCCAGAGCGACGTTGCCGATCTCAAGGTGCGTGTCGATCGCATCGAGCGGCGGCTCGGCCTGGCCGATACGGAACATTGATATGCCCAAGTTGAAAGTAGACGGAATCGAAGTCGAGGTCCCTGCCGGTGCCACTGTGCTCCAGGCGTGCGAGGCTGCGGGCAAGGAGATTCCGCGCTTCTGTTATCATGAGCGGCTGTCAATCGCGGGCAATTGTCGCATGTGCCTGGTCGAGGTGAAGCCTGGGCCGCCCAAGCCACAGGCGAGCTGCGCGCTGCCGGCGGCCGAGAACCAGGAGATCTTCACCAACACGCCGATGGTGAAGAACGCCCGCGAGGGCGTGATGGAATTCCTGCTGATCAACCATCCGCTCGATTGCCCGATCTGCGACCAGGGCGGCGAGTGCGACCTGCAGGACCAGAGCCTGGCCTATGGCCGCGGCCATTCGCGCTACACCGAGAACAAGCGCGCGGTGACCGAGAAATATATGGGGCCGATCGTCAAGACGGTGATGACCCGCTGCATCCAATGCACGCGCTGCATCCGCTTTGCCGAGGAAGTGGCGGGCGTCGAGGAGATCGGCGCGATCGGGCGCGGCGAGGATATGCAGATCACCTCCTACCTCGAAGGCGCGGTGACCAGCGAGCTGTCGGGCAATGTGGTCGATCTGTGCCCGGTGGGCGCGCTGACCTCGAAACCCTATGCCTTCGAGGCGCGGCCGTGGGAGCTCAAGAAGACGCTCTCGATCGACGTGATGGACGCGGTCGGCACCAACATCCGGCTCGACAGCCGCGGGCGCCAGGTACTGCGCGCGCTCCCCGTGATCAACGAGGACGTCAACGAGGAATGGGCCTCGGACAAGACGCGCCACGCGGTCGATGGCCTTGTGCGGCGGCGGCTCGACCGGCCGTTCGTGCGCAAGGCCGGCAAGCTGGTCGAAGCGACATGGGACGAGGCCTTTGCCGCGATCGCCGATGTGAAGGCGGGCAAGAGCGTTGCCGCGGTGCATGGCGACCTGCTCGACTGCGAGACGATGTTCGCCGCCAAGGCGCTGCTCGCCTCGATGGGCTCGACGCTGCTCGAAGGGCGGCAGACGGGCATGGATTACGACACGTCGTCGCTGGCGGCGGTCAATTTCAACACCACCATTGCGGGCGCCGAAAAGGCCGACGCGATCCTGCTGATCGGCACCAACCTCCGCTGGGAGGCGCCGCTGGTCAACACGCGCATCCGCAAGGCGATCAAGAAGGGGGCGAAGGTCTTCGCGATCGGGCCTGAGGTCGACCTGACCTACAAGGTCGAGTGGCTCGGCAATGACCTGTCGATCCTTGCCAAGCTGCCCAAGCCGGCGATGGACGCCTTCAAGGAAGCCGACCGGCCGATGGTGATCGTCGGCGGTGCTGCGCTGAAGGGCGGGCACGGCGCGGCGCTGAAGCTCGCCAAGACCTATAACGTCGTGCGAGACGGGTGGAACGGCTTCAACGTGCTGCACTTCTCGGCGGCGCGCAACGGCGGCCTGATGCTCGGCTGGGCGCAGCCCGGCGGCATCGCCGATGTCGTGGCGGCCAAGCCGAAGCTGGTGTTTTTCCTCGGCGCGGACGAGGTGGATTTCTCCAGGTTCGCCAAGAGCTTCAAGGTCTATATCGGCCATCATGGCGACAAGGGCGCGGCGGTCGCCGATGTCGTGCTGCCGGGCGCGAGCTATGCCGAGAAGTCGGGTACCTGGGTCAATCTCGAGGGCCGCGTGCAGCGCGGCGAGCGTGCGGTGTTCCCACCGGGCGATGCGCGCGAGGACTGGACGATTTTGCGCGCGCTGAGCGAGAAGCTCGGCACGGTGCTGCCGTTCGACACGATCGAGGAACTGCGCGCGGCGATGGCGCTGGATTGCCCCGACCTCGCGACGCTCGGGCTCGTGACTTTCCCATGGAGCCCGCCGTCGCTCGACGCCAAGGGCGAGGGCGCGGTGACCTATCCGATCAAGGATTTCTACCTGACCAACGCGATCTGCCGGGCCAGCCCGACGATGCAGCGCTGCTCGGCGGAACTGGTCCACGGCCAGGCCTTTGCGGAGGCGGCGGAGTGACGATGCAGATCGCACCCCTTTTCCCTTCCCCGGCGAAGGCCGGGGCCCAGTTGGAAAGGTTCCAGCGAGCTAGCGCTGCGGCCAACCAACTGATCGTTCCCAACTGGGCCCCGGCCTTCGCCGGGGAAGGTGCTCAGGCATGACTGCTTTCTTCGTCTCGCACGGCCTGCCCCATGGCTGGGCCTGGTTCCTCGCCACGATCATCGGCATCCTCGTCATCGCGCTGCCACTGATGCTGGCCGTCGCCATGATCATCTATGTCGACCGCAAGATCTGGGCGGCGATGGCGCTGCGCCGCGGCCCGAACGTGGTCGGGCCGTTCGGCCTGTTGCAGAGCTTCGCCGACGGGTTGAAGGTGTTCCTGCAGGAAACGATCATCCCGTCCTCGGCCAACAAGGGCCTGTTCCTGCTCGCGCCGATCATCACCTTCACGGTGGCGCTGATCGTGTGGGCGGTGGTGCCGTTCCAGGCCGGGGTGGTGCTGGCCAACATCAATGTCGGTTTGCTGTACGTGCTCGCGGCGTCGTCGCTCGGCGTCTACGGCATCGTGATCGCGGGCTGGGCGTCGAACTCCAAATATCCCTTTTATTCGGCGATCCGCGCCGCGGCGCAGATGGTCAGTTATGAGGTCGCGATCGGCTTCGTGCTGATCTCGGTGGTGATGTGGGCCGGCAGCTTCAACCTGACCACGATCGTCGAGGCGCAGCGCGGCTATGCCGGGGGCTGGATCAACGGCAATTTCATCAACCCGCTGCTGTTCCCGATGGCGGTGGTGTTCTTCATCTCGTCGCTGGCCGAGACGCAGCGCGCGCCGTTCGACCTGACCGAGGCGGAGAGCGAGCTCGTCGCCGGGTACCAGACCGAATATTCGTCGATGAGCTTCGCGCTCTACTGGCTCGGCGAATATGCCAACGTCATCCTGATGTGCGTGCTCAACGCCACGCTGTTCTGGGGCGGGTATCTGCCGCCGCTCAATGTCGGCTGGATGTATGCGGTGCCGGGAATCGTCTGGCTGCTCGGCAAGGCGTTCCTGTTCTTCTTCCTGTTCAGCTGGGTGAAGGCAACCGTGCCGCGCTACCGCTACGACCAGTTGATGCGCCTTGGCTGGAAGATCTTCCTGCCGCTGTCGCTGTTCTGGGTGTTCCTGGTGTCCGGTTTCCTGATGTTGACGCGCGTAGGAGTTCCGGCATGACGCTCGGCCAGATCATCAAGTCGTATACCCTGTGGGAGTTCGTGAAGGCGCACGCCCTCACGCTGCGCTATTTCTTCAAGGCGAAGGCGACGATCAACTATCCGTTCGAGAAGAACCCGATCTCCCCACGCTTCCGCGGCGAGCATGCGTTGCGCCGTTATCCCAATGGCGAAGAGCGCTGCATCGCGTGCAAGCTGTGCGAGGCGGTGTGCCCGGCGCAGGCGATCACGATCGAGGCCGAGCCGCGCGACGACGGCAGCCGGCGGACGACGCGCTACGACATCGACATGACCAAGTGCATCTATTGCGGACTGTGCCAGGAGGCGTGCCCGGTGGATGCGATCGTCGAAGGGCCGAACTTCGAATTCTCGACCGAAACGCGCGAGGAACTCATCTACGACAAGGCCAAGCTGCTCGACAACGGTGACCGGTGGGAAAGCGCGATCGCCGCGAACCTTGCCGCCGATGCACCCTACCGTTAAGCGCCAGCCAGATTTCAGGGGCCCACTGATTCCGTGATCCAAGCCATCGCCTTTTATCTCTTCGCGTTCATGGTCATCGCCTCCGCGGTGATGACCATTACCGCGCGCAACCCGGTCCATGCCGTGCTGTGGCTGATCCTCGCCTTTTTCAACGCGGCCGGGCTGATGGTGCTGGTCGGCGCCGAGTTCATCGCGATGCTGCTGGTGATCGTCTATGTCGGGGCGGTCGCGGTGCTGTTCCTGTTCGTCGTGATGATGCTCAACGTCGACTTCGCCGAGCTGCGCAGCGGCTTTGCGCGCTATCTGCCGCTCGGGCTGGTGCTGGCGATCGTGCTGGCGGCGGAGATCGTGTTCTACGCTTTTGTGCGTAGCGCGGCCGCGGGGCCGGTCGAGCTGGGCCGCCGGGTTGCGGTGATCAAGGACAATGTGCCGAACATCGAGGCGATCGGTAACCTGCTCTACACGCGCTATCTGTTCGTGTTCGAAGGTGCCGGTTTCGTGCTGCTGGTGGCGATGATCGGCGCGATCGTGCTGACGCACCGCGAGCGCTCCGGCGTGCGGCCGCAGAATGTCTCGCGCCAGATCGCGCGCCGCCCGCAGGACGCGGTGCGCAAGACGCAACCGACGGTCGGGCAGGGGGTCGAACTGTGAGCGGGCTTACATCAACCAGCATTGTGCTCCTGCGCACGCAGGAGCCCAGGGTCCCGGGCGCGGCGCTTGTGGCCCTGGGTTCCTGCTTCCGCAGGAACACTGGCATTGATCTGACGGGCGCCGCCGCATGATCGGCCTCACCCATTATCTCGTCGTGGCGGCGATCCTCTTCGCGCTGGGCGTGTTCGGCATCGTCATCAACCGCAAGAACCTGATCGTCATGCTGATGGCGATCGAGCTGATCCTGCTTGCGGTGAACCTCAACCTCGTCGCCTTCTCGTCTTATCTGCACGATCTGGTCGGTCAGGTGTTCGCGATGTTCGTGCTGACCGTCGCGGCCGGCGAGGCGGCGATCGGGCTGGCCATTCTCGTTATCTATTTCCGTGGACGCGGGACGATTTCGGTCGACGACGTCAACCGGATGAAGGGCTGAACGCGTGATCCTCTTCATCGTTTTCCTGCCGCTCCTCGCCGCGGCCGTCGCAGGCCTGAGCAACAAGGCGTTCGGCAGCACCCTGCCGAAGCTGGTCACCACCGGCGCGCTGTTCGTGTCGTGCCTGCTCAGCTGGCCGATCTTCCTCCATTATCTCGGCGGCGGCGAGCCTGCGGTGACGCAGGTGTTCACCTGGATGAAGTCGGGCGACCTCGACATCGCCTGGGCATTGCGCGTCGATGCGCTGACGGCGGTGATGCTGGTCGTGATCACCTCGGTCTCGGCGCTCGTCCACCTCTATAGCTGGGGCTATATGGAGGAGGATCCGGACCAGCCGCGCTTCTTCGCCTATCTCTCGCTGTTCACCTTCGCGATGCTGATGCTCGTTACCGCGAACAATCTGGTGCAGATGTTCTTCGGCTGGGAAGGCGTCGGTCTCGCTTCCTATCTGCTGATCGGTTTCTGGTTCCGCAAGCCGAGCGCCAATGCCGCCGCGATCAAGGCCTTCGTCGTCAACCGGGTCGGCGATCTGGGCTTCATGCTCGGCATCTTCGGCATCTATCTGGTGTTCGGCACGGTCTCGATCCCCGACATCCTCGCCGCCGCGCCGCATATGGCCGGTTCGACGATCGGCTTTCTCGGCCACCGCGTCGACACGCTGACCCTGTTGTGCCTGCTGCTGTTCGTCGGCGCGTGCGGCAAGTCGGCGCAGCTCGGCCTGCACACCTGGTTGCCTGACGCGATGGAGGGCCCGACCCCGGTGTCGGCGCTGATCCACGCCGCGACGATGGTCACCGCCGGCGTGTTCATGGTGTGCCGCATGTCGCCGCTGTTCGAGACCTCGGTGGTCGCGCAGCATGTCGTGATGACGGTGGGCGCCGCGACCTGCTTCTTCGCCGCGACGATCGGGCTGGTGCAGAACGACATCAAGCGCGTCATCGCCTATTCGACCTGTTCGCAGCTCGGCTACATGTTCCTCGCCGCCGGTGTCGGCGCCTACAACGCCGCGATGTTCCACCTGTTCACGCACGCCTTCTTCAAGGCGTTGCTGTTCCTCGGCGCGGGCTCGGTGATCCATGCCATGCACCACGAGCAGGACATGCGGTATTATGGCGGCCTCAGGAAGAAGATCCCCTACACCTTCTGGGCGATGATGGCGGGCACGCTGGCGATCACCGGCGTTGGCCTTGAAGGTGTGTTCGGTTTCGCCGGCTTTTATTCGAAGGACGCGATCATCGAGAGCGCCTTCGCCTCGGGCCAGACCGGTGCGGCGCTGACCGGCGTGCTCGTCGCGCTGCTGACCAGCTTCTATTCGTGGCGGCTGATGTTCCTGACCTTCTGGGGCAAGCCGCGCTGGGCGCAGTCCGAGCATATCCAGCATGCGGTGCATGACGCGCACGGCCATGACGATCATGCCCACGCCCATGACGCGCATCACGATCATGGCCACCACGCGGAGCATGACGGCACCGGCGGCTATCATCCGCACGAGAGCCCGCTCACGATCCTCATCCCGCTGATCTTGCTGTCGGTCGGGGCGATCTTCGCCGGCTTCGCGTTCCACAAATTCTTCATCGATCCGAGCGCGGGCGAGGCCTATTGGAAGGGCTCGATCGCCTTCCGCGAAAAGCTGATGGAGGCGATGGAAGATCTGCCCATGCTGACCAAGCTGTCGGCCAGCATCGCCATGCTGCTCGGCCTGCTCACCGCGATCCAGCTCTATCTGCGCAAGCCGGATCTGCCGGGCAAGATCGCCGCGCAATTCTCCGTCGTGTACGATTTCCTGCTCCACAAATGGTATATCGACGAGCTCTACGACATCCTGTTCGTGCGCCCGGCCTTCGCGATCGGCCGGCTGTTCTGGAAGAAGGGTGACGAGGGCACGATCGACCGCTTCGGGCCCAACGGCTCGGCCTGGCTGGTATCGCAGGGCTCGCGTGTCACGGCGCGGCTGCAATCGGGATATGTCTATACCTATGCTTTCGTCATGCTGATCGGCCTGACCGCGGCGCTGACCTGGGCGATCCAGTCATGAGCGGCTTCCCGATCCTCTCCGTCATGCTGGCCGTGCCGGCGGTCGCCGCGATCGCCTGCCTGTTCCTCAGCGCCAATGGCGCCCGCTGGCTGGCGCTGATCGCCACGCTGATCGACCTCGCGCTCGGCATCATGCTGTGGGCGCAGTTCGACATCGGCGGCGCGCAGTGGCAGTTCCAGGAATTCCACCCGCTGTTCGGCAAGTTCGGCTATGCGCTGGGCATCGACGGCTTCGCGCTGCTGCTCATCATGCTCAGCGTGTTCCTGATGCCGATCTGCATCGGCGCCAGCTGGGTCGCGATCGAGAAGCGCGTGCAGGAATATATGTGCGCCTTCCTCGTCACCGAGCTGCTGATGATCGGCACCTTCGCGGCGCAGGACCTGTTCCTGTTCTACATCTTCTTCGAAGCCGGCCTGATCCCGATGTACCTGATCATCGGCGTGTGGGGTGGGGCGAACCGCATCTACGCCAGCTACAAATTCTTCCTCTACACACTGCTCGGCTCGGTGGTGATGTTCATCGCCATGCTGTGGATGGCGCAATTTGCCCACACCACCAGCATCCCGCAGCTGCTCAACACCGATTTCCCGGTGCATGTGCAGACCTGGCTGTGGCTCGCCTTCTTCGCTTCGTTCGCGGTGAAGATGCCGATGTGGCCGTTCCACACATGGCTGCCCGACGCGCACGTCCAGGCGCCGACCGCCGGGTCGGTGATCCTGGCGGGCGTTTTGCTGAAGCTCGGCGGCTACGGCTTCCTGCGTTTCTCGCTGCCCATGTTTCCGGAAGCCTCGGCCCAGCTCGGCTGGCTGATCTTCGGCCTGTCGGCGGTGGCGGTGATCTACACCTCGCTGGTCGCTTTGGTGCAGAGCGACATGAAGAAGCTGATCGCCTATTCGAGCGTGGCGCATATGGCGATCGTGACGATCGGCCTGTTCGCCTTCAACCGCCAGGGGATCGAGGGCGCAATGATGGTCATGCTCGGGCATGGCCTGGTGTCGGGCGCCTTGTTCCTGTGCGTCGGCGTGATCTACGACCGGCTGCATACCCGCGAGATCGACCGGTACGGCGGCCTCGCGATCAACATGCCGCGCTACGCGCTGTTCTTCATGGTCTTCACCATAGCCTCGGTCGGCCTGCCGGGGACGAGCAACTTCGTCGGCGAGTTCCTCAGCCTTGCCGGCGTCTATCAGGTCTCGACCTGGATCACCTTCCTGTGCACCACCGGGATCATCCTCGGGGCGGCCTATATGCTCTACCTCTATCGCCGCGTCGTGTTCGGCGAGCTGACCAAGGACGATGTGCGCGCGATGCCCGATTTGTCGTTGCGCGAGATCGCCCTGCTCGCGCCGATCGCCGCCGCCGTGCTGTGGATGGGCGTTTACCCGGAAAGCTTCCTCGCCCCGATGCGCAACGATGTCGCGACACTCACCGCGCGGATCGACCGCGCGAAGCCTGCGGGTGACTCGCTGCCGACGGCCGGGCATGGCCCTGTCGCCACGGTGGAGGCCGCGAAATGATCGCCTCGCTGCTGATGACCCTGCCCGAGGAAATTCTCGGCACCGCCGCGCTGCTGTTGATGCTGGTTGCCGCCTGGGGCGGACCGGGCGCGACCCGCGCCATCTCCTGGACGTCGGTCGCCGCGCTGGTCGGCGCGGGGATCGCGCTGTTCGGTGCGGCCTCGTCGGGCGGCGATGCCTATGACGGCCTGTACCGCGCCGATGCCTTCGCTGCCTTTGCCAAGGTGCTGATCTATATCGCCTCGGGCGTGTCGATCCTGCTCGCGCCCAATTTCTTCCAGCGAACCGCGGGCGACGATCTGCGGCCGGAATATCCGGTGCTGATCCTGCTCTCCGCGACGGGCATGGGGATGATGGTGTCGGCGGGCGACCTGCTGACGCTCTATGTCGGGCTCGAACTGCAGAGCCTCGCGGCCTATGTGCTGGCGAGCTTCATGCGGCGCGATACACGCTCGGCCGAGGCGGGCCTGAAATATTTCGTGCTGGGGGCGCTGGCGAGCGGCATCCTGCTCTACGGCATCTCGCTGGTCTACGGCTTCAGCGGCACGACGCTCTTCTCGTCGATCGCCACCGCCTATGGCGCGGGACATTCGATGGGGCTGACCTTCGGGCTGGTGTTCGTCTTTGCCGGGCTGGCCTTCAAGATCTCGGCGGTGCCGTTTCACATGTGGACGCCCGACGTCTATGAAGGCGCGCCGACCCCGGTGACGGCCTTCTTCGCCTCCGCGCCCAAGGTCGCGGCGATGGCGATGGCGGTGCGCGTCGCGGTCGAGGCGATGGGCCCGGCAACCGACCAGTGGCGCCAGATCGTGATCTTCGCCAGCCTCGCCTCGATCATCTTCGGTGCGGTGGCGGCGATCGGCCAGACCAACATCAAGCGCCTGCTGGCGTACAGCTCGATCAACAATGTCGGCTTCGCGCTGGTCGGCCTCGCGGCGGGCACGGCCGAAGGTGTGTCGGCGGTGCTGGTCTATATGACCATCTATGTCGCGATGACCCTGGGCAGCTTCCTGATCGTGCTGCAGATGCGCGATGCGGAGGGCCAGCCGGTCGAGACGATCGCCAGCCTGGCCGGCCTGTCCAAGACCCGGCCATGGCTGGCGCTTGGGCTGGCGACGTTCATGTTCAGCCTTGCCGGCATTCCGCCGCTGTTCGGCTTCTATGCCAAGTTCGCGGTGTTCTGGGCGGCGGTGAATGCCGGCCTGTTCCCGTTCGCCGTGGTCGGCATCGCGGCTTCCGTCATTGGTGCCTACTATTATCTGCGGATCGTCAAGACGATGTACTTCGACGATGCCGCGCCGGCCTTCGCGCCTTCCGAGGATCGGATCGAGGGCGGCCTGATCGCGGTGGCCGCGCTGTTCGTGTCACCGCTTGGTTATCTCGCCATTCCGTTGCTCGGTGCATGGAGCCTGACGGCCGCGAAGGCGCTGTTCTGACGACGATCCGCACCGTCGCCACGACGGGGTCGACCAATGCCGATCTGATCGCGCTGGCCGGTAGCGGGACCGAGGAAGGGCTATGGCTGCGCGCTGAGCAGCAGAGCGGCGGACGCGGCCGGCAGGGCCGCGACTGGGTCTCGCCGCCGGGCAATCTCTATGCCAGCACTTTGGTGCGCCTGCGGTCGAGCGATCCGCCGCCGGCGACGCTGGCGCTGGTCGCGGCGGTAGCGTTGGAAGAGGCGGTGCGGGTCCATCTTCCTGCCGTGTTTCCCCGCGAAAAGGGGGATCCAGGGTCAAGAGCGACACCGTCCGTGACCCTGGGCTCCCGCTTTCGCGGGAGCAGATTGCAGATCAAATGGCCCAACGACCTGCTGATCGACGGCGCCAAGCTGTCGGGCATCCTGCTCGAACGCTCGGGCGACGCGGTGGTGATCGGCATCGGCGTCAATCTCGCGCACCATCCCGATCTGCCCGATCGTCCCGCGACCAGCCTCGCAGCGCATGGTGCGACGGTCGATGCGGCGAGTTTCCTCGAAACGCTCGCCGAAGCGTTCGCACGCTGGCTCGGCAAATGGCGCGGCGAGGGCCTGGCGCCGATCCGCGCGCGCTGGATGGAGCGGGCGCATCCGCCCGGCACCGCGCTCAGCGTCCGGCTGCCCGATGGCAGCGCGACCGATGGCCTGTTCGAGCGGCTCGATGCCGACGGCGCGCTCATCCTGCGCTTGGCGGACGGCACCGCCCGTGTCATTCACGCCGCCGACGTGTTCCTGCTCTGAAGGGTCCTCGCGATGCTGCTCGCCATCGATGCCGGCAATACCAATGTGGTCTTCGCGCTGGTCGACGAGACGCGCGCGATCAGGGCGCGCTGGCGCATCGCCACCGACGCGCGGCGCACGGCGGATGAATATGCCGTATGGCTCAGCCAGTTGCTCGCGCTCGAAGGCTTCGAGCGCAGCCAGGTGAGTGCGGTGATCATCGCCACGGTGGTGCCGCGCGCGCTGCACAACCTGCAGGTGCTGGCGAGCAAATATTTCGGCACCGAGGCGCTGATCGCCGGCCAGCCGCCGGTCGAATGGGGCATGCAACTCGATGTCGAGGAGCCGCATGCCGTCGGCGCCGATCGCGCGGTGACGATGATCGCGGCGCACGCGCTCTATCCCGGCGACCTCATCACGATCGATTTCGGCACCGCGACGACACTCGATTTTTCCGACTTCAAGGGCGCGTACAAGGGCGGGATCATCGCGCCGGGCATCAACCTGTCGCTCGACGCATTGGTCACGGCGGCGGCCAAGCTGCCGCGCATCGCGATCGAGGCGCCGGAGACGACCAGCGTGATCGGTCGCGACACGGTCAGCCAGATGCATATCGGCATCTATTGGGGCTATGTCGCGATGATCGAGGGGCTGGTCGCGCGGATGAAGGCCGAGGTGGGCCGCCCGGTGACGGTGATCGCGACCGGCGGCCTCGCGGCGCTGTTCGAGAAGCAGACCGATGTGTTCGATGTGGTCGAGGCCGACCTGACGATTCAGGGGCTCGCAATACTGTGGGAACGGGCGAAGGGTTAACTGACAAAATCCTTCGGTCGTTCTGCTCTTCATCGGCCGAGGAACAACGGTGCTTCGACAACCCCGGATCAAGTCCGGGGACGAACGGTGCTGGATGTCACTCGGGTAGCTGGTCGTTGGCTTCGAGGACCGTACCGGCGAGGTAGAGCGAGCCGAGGATTAATATTGTCAGGGGTCCGGGGCTGGCCTTGGCTATCGCGATCAGTGCCGTTCGCACGTCCGACGCGGTGCTCGTCTGTTCGATGCCGAGCGCGGATGCGCTTGCCGCGAGGTCGGCCGGTGCGTGATGTTCGTGATCGGGTACCGGCACCGCCGTCAGGCTGACGACACGCGACGCGATCGGGGCGAGCAGCCCGGTCGCATCCTTGTTGGCCAGCATGCCGAGAACAAGATGGATCGGGCCGGTTTCACTTGCATCGAGGCTGCGCGCGATGGCCGCGCCGGCGGCGGGGTTGTGCCCACCATCGAGCCACAATGCACTGCCCTGGGGCAGCAGGTCCGTCAGCGGTCCAGGAGCGAGCCGCTGCATCCGCGCCGGCCAATGCGCCTCGGTCGCGGCGGCGGCATAGGCATCGAGCGGAATGGCAAGCTGGTTCTGCCGCCGCAGCATCGCGATTGCCAGCGCGAGGTTTTCCGGCTGATGCGCGCCGGCCAGCGTCGGTAGCGGCGTCTCGATGCGGTCGGCGGCGTCCTTGTAGATCAGCCGGTCGGGCTCGACCGCGAACATCCAGCTACCGCTTGCCGCCGCGACCGGTGCGCCCGCGCCGCGCGCGACGGTGGCAACCCGCTTTTCGACCGCCGGCGGATAACGCATCGTGACCAGCGGCACGGCCGGCTTGGCGATGCCGGCCTTTTCGGCGGCGATCTCCTCGATCGTCTCGCCGAGGAACGCCTGGTGATCGACGCCGAGCTGGGCGATGCCGGTGACCAGCGGTCGGGCGATGACATTGGTCGCGTCGAGCCGCCCGCCCAGGCCCACCTCAATGATGCAGGCGTCGGCCGGCGTGTCGGCAAAGGCGAGGAAGGCGGCGGCGGTGGTCACCTCGAAGAAGCTCGCCTTGAGGCCCTCGGCCTGATCGAGCACCTGCGCGAGCAGCGCGGCAAGATATTCGTCGTCGATCAGCGCGCCGGCGAGGCGGATGCGCTCGTTGAAGCGCACGAGATGGGGGCTGGTATAGACGTGGCACGACAGACCGGCCGCCTCGATCGCAGCGCGCAGAAAGGCGCAGGTCGAGCCCTTGCCGTTAGTGCCGGCGACGTGGAGGGCGGGCGGCAGCCGTTCGTGCGGGTTGCCGAGCCGGTCGAGCAGCACGGTGATGCGTTCGAGGCCGAGGATATCAGCACCGGGGGAGAGGTCCCATAGCCGGTCCAGTTGCGCTTGGACGGCGGGCGAGGCGGAGGTTGCGGAGTCTGCCATCATACCAATCTCGTTGAGGTGGCGTCCATTTCTAGCCCCTCCCCTTCAGGGGAGGGGTTGGGGTGGGGCCTCTCCACGAGCGCGGCGTTTGCGGCACTGCCCCACCCCCAACCCCTCCCCTGAAGGGGAGGGGCTTTAAAAGGGTCACGCCGCCTGCTTCACGCTGAGGTAATCGATCAGCTTGGCCAACGTCTCGCGCAGGTCGCGGCGGTGCTTGACCATGTCGATCATGCCATGCGCGAGCAGATATTCGGCGCGCTGGAAGCCTTCGGGCAGTTTCTCGCGGATCGTCTGTTCGATCACGCGCTGGCCGGCAAAGCCGATCAACGCGCCGGGCTCGGCGATCTGCACGTCTCCGAGCATGGCGTAGCTGGCGGTGACGCCGCCGGTGGTCGGATCGGTCAGCACGACGATATAGGGCAGTCCGGCGTCGTGGAGCATCTGGATCGCGACCGTCGCGCGCGGCATCTGCATCAGCGAGAGGATGCCCTCCTGCATGCGCGCGCCGCCGGCGGCGGTGAAGATGATATAGGGGCAGCTATCGGCGATCGCGCTCTCGACGCCGCGCACGAACGCCTCGCCGACCGCCATGCCCATCGACCCGCCCATGAAGGCGAAGTCCTGCACGCCGACGACTGCGCGGCGGCCCTCGATCGCGCCGCGCGCGGTGATCAGCGCGTCGCCCTCGGAGGTCGCGGCGCGCGCTGCCTTGATGCGATCGACATATTTCTTGGTGTCGCGGAACCTGAGCGGATCGTCCTGCACCTTGGGCAGCGGCACGATGGTATAGCCGGGATCGAAGATCTGCTGGAAGCGCAACAGCGGGCCGATACGCTCATGGTGGTCGCAATGCGGGCAGACCTGGAGATTGTCCTCAAGCTCCTTGACGAACACCATTTGCCCGCATCCCTTGCACTTGTGCCAGAGATTGTCGGTCGTCTCCTTCTTGGCGACGAAGGCGAGCGCGTTACGGACGTTGGTGAGCCAGCTCATGCGATTTCCTTGCCGGTTTCGCGGATCGCGACCGCGAGCGATTCGATATAGGCGCGCACCGGTTCCACCGCATCCCCGCCATGCTTGCCGACCAGCTCGACGATCGCGGAACCGACCACCACGCCGTCCGCGACGCGCGCGATCTGCGCCGCCTGCTGGGGCGTACGGATGCCGAAACCGACCGCGATCGGCAGGTCCGTCGCGGCCTTCAGGGCGGCGACAGCGCTGTCGATCGAGGTCTGTGCGGCCTGTTGCAGCCCCGTGATGCCGGCGACCGAGACATAATAGAGAAAGCCGCTCGCGCCTTCGAGCACGGTCGGCAGGCGCGCCGCGTCGGTGGTCGGGGTGGCGAGGCGGATCAGGTCGATGCCGGCGGCGCGTAGTTTCGGGCCGAGCGCATCGTCCTCCTCAGGCGGGATGTCGACGCAGATCACGCCATCGACGCCGGCCCTGGCGGCATGTTCGGCGAACCAGTCGGCACCGCGCCGCACCATCGGATTGGCGTAACCCATCAGCACCAGCGGCGTGTCGGGGTGTCGCGCGCGAAACGCGGTCGCGATCGCGAGAATGTCGGCGGTGGTCGTGCCGGCGGCAAGGCTGCGCAAATTCGCCGCCTGGATCGCCGGGCCATCGGCCATCGGGTCGGTGAAGGGCATGCCGAGCTCGATCACATCGGCCCCGCCCGCGACGATCGCGTCGAGGATCGCGCCGGTAGCGGCTGGTGTGGGGTCGCCGGCAGTGATGAAGGCGACGAGGGCGGGGCGACCCTTGGCGAAGGCGGCGGAGAGGCGTGTCATCGCTTAGCCCTCTCCCCTTCAGGGGAGAGGGTTGGGAGAGGGGGAGTAGCGATGACACTCTCCAAGCTCGTCAACACACCCTCCAGATTTTCCATCACGTCGATATTGGTAAAACGAACCACACGATATCCTTGAGATTCGAGAAAGCGCGATCGGCTTGCATCCTCGCACTGGCGATCGGCGTGGGTATCACCATCAATCTCAACCACCAGCATCGGATCGCGCGATGCGAAGTCGACAATGTATGGGCCGATGACTTTCTGGTTACGAAACTTCACGCCGCCGAAGCGCTTGGCGCGGAGTGCAAGCCACATGCGAATCTCAGGCTCTGTCGGCTCGCTGCGCATCGCCTTGGCGCGCTTTATCAATTCGGGGTCGCGCATGGGAATGCCCCTCTCCCAACCCTCTCCCCTGAAAGGGAGAGGGCTTTTTGGGTCGCGCTCATATCTGCGTTCCCAGCGCCTCGGCGACGGTGAAGATGTCCTTGTCGCCACGGCCGCAGAGATTGGCGAGGATCACCTGGTCGCGGTCCATCGTGCGCGCGACCTTCGCCACGGCGGCGATGGCGTGGCTCGGCTCCAGGGCGGGGATGATCCCTTCCGTGCGGCATAGCAGCTGGAAGGCGTCGAGCGCCTCCTTGTCGGTCGCGCTGGTATAATCGACGCGGCCGATTTCCCTGAGCCAGGCGTGCTCGGGGCCGATGCCCGGATAATCGAGCCCGGCCGAGATCGAATGCGCCTCGGTGATCTGGCCGTCCTCGTCCTGCAGCAGGAAGGTCTTGTTGCCGTGCAGGATGCCCGGCGCGCCCCCGGCGAGGCTCGCGGCATGTTCCTTGTCGAGGCCGTGGCCGGCCGCCTCGACGCCGAGCATCTTGACGCTGGTATCATCGAGGAACGGGTGGAACAGGCCGATCGCGTTCGACCCGCCGCCGATCGCCGCGACCAGCAGGTCCGGCAGCTTCCCGGTGCGCTTGAGCATCTGCTCGCGCGCCTCGCGGCCGATCACGCTCTGAAAGTCGCGCACCAGCTCGGGATAGGGGTGCGGGCCCGCGGCGGTGCCGATGATATAGAAAGTGTCGTGGACATTGGCGACCCAGTCGCGCAGCGCCTCGTTCATCGCGTCCTTGAGCGTGTTGGCGCCCGAGGTGACGGGAATAACCTCGGCACCGAGCAGCTTCATGCGGAACACGTTGGGCTGCTGCCGCTCGACGTCCTTCGCGCCCATATAGATCACACAGGGCAGGCCGAAACGCGCGCACACCGTGGCGGTGGCGACGCCATGCTGGCCGGCGCCGGTCTCGGCAATGATCCGCGTCTTGCCCATGCGCATGGCGAGCAGGATCTGGCCGACGCAATTGTTGATCTTGTGCGCGCCGGTATGGTTGAGCTCGTCGCGCTTGAACCACACCTCGGCGCCCTTGCCGGCGGGTGCGCCGTCGCGCAGCGCCTCGGTCAACCGTTCGGCATAATAAAGCGGCGAGGGGCGGCCGACATAATGTTCGAGCAGGTCGTCGAACTGGGCGTGGAAGCCCGGATCGACCTTGGCCGCGCGATAAGCGACCTCGAGCTCGAGGATCAGCGGCATCAGCGTTTCGGCGACGTAGCGGCCGCCGAAATCGCCGAAGTGCCCGCGTTCGTCGGGCTGGGCGCGATAGGAGTTTGGTACGGTCATGACGGGGTCGCTTTAGCAGGTGGGCGCTTCGAGCCAACCCGTTTTGCCGATGATCGGATCACCGACCCTTCACGGCGTCCAGGAAGGCGATGATCTTCGCCACATCCTTGATGCCGGGCACGCTTTCCACGCCCGATGACACATCGACCAGCGTCGCGCCGGTCCGCTGGGTCGCGTCGGTGACGTTGAACGGGTCGAGGCCGCCCGACAGCGCCCAGGGCAGGGGGTGGCGGAAGCCTTCCAGCAGCGTCCAGTCGAAGCGCACGCCCATGCCACCGGGCAGCGCCGCGCCGGGCGGGGTCTTGGCATCGTAGAGAATGCGATCGACCGTGCCGATGAAGCCCCGCGCCGCGTCGAGATCGCGCCGCGCCTTGACCGCCACGGCGGCCCAGATTTCGATACCTGTCTTCGCCTTGATCGCGGCGGCGCGCGGTGGCGCGACGTTATGGAGTTGCAGCGCGTCGAGCTGGCCAGCGGCGGTCGCCTCGTCGATCAGGGCGTCATCCGGATCGACGAACACGCCGACCCGCCGGATATGACCCGGCACGCGCGCGGCGAGTTGCGCGGCGCGCTCTCGGTTCACATGGCGCGGCGAGGGCGGAAAGAACACGAAGCCGACATGGCTCGCGCCGCCACGGATCGCGGCGTCGAGGGTCTCGGGCGTCGAGAGGCCGCATATTTTGGCAGTGACGGGCATGCGCCCCTATGCGCAGGACGAGCGAAGTAACTCAAGCCGGCAATCTCGGTGATTGGGGGGCTGGGCCGCTCGCTAGCGCGCAACCCTATCTCCCCGTCATGCCGGACTTGTCCCGCCATCCAACGTCCCGCATGCGCACTAGCCGCTTCTTTCGCGGCACATTGGACCCCGGCACAAGGCCGGGGTGACGAGGTGGTTTGGAGTAACGAGACGCCTTACAGCGTCGCTTCGATCTCGCGTGCGGCAAAATCGGGATTTTCCGCCTGGGTGATCGGCCGGCCGACGACGAGGATCGACGCTCCCGCATCAAGCGCCGCGCGCGGCGTGACGACCCGCTTCTGGTCACCAATCGCACCGTTAGCCGGCCGCACACCCGGGACCACGAAGAATCCCTTGGGCCATAGCTTGCGCGCGGCGGCGACTTCGGCGCCCGAGCAGACGATGCCATCGACGCCCGATTCCATCGCCAGTTCGGTCAGCCGGACAACCTGGTCGTGCGCGCTGCCGCGTACGCCCGTCGTCACCAGATCGGCATCGTCGAGGCTGGTGAGCATGGTCACCGCAACGACCTTGGTGCCGGTCGGTGCGGCAGCCTTGGCGTCTTCCAGCATCGCCCGGCCGCCGGCGGCATGGACGGTGAGGATCGCCGGCTCGAGCGGGCGCAGCGCCTGGATCGCCTTGGCGACGGTGTTGGGGATGTCGTGCAACTTGAGATCGAGGAAGATCGGCAGGCCGACATCGGCCATGTCGCGCACCCCGGCACGGCCATTGGCCATGAAGAATTCGAGGCCGAGCTTGATGCCGCCGACATGATGGCGGACCTTGGTGGCGATCTTCATCGCCTTGTCGAAGTCGGGCGTGTCGAGCGCGACATAGATACGGTTGCTCATCAGAGCAGGCTCGGTGAGGCTGGCGGTGCGGCGGGCGCCGCTGCCGGCGTGGTCGGTTCCGGTTCCGGTTCCGGGTCCGGCGATAGCGGCGCCGCCGCTGGCGCCAATGTGCCGCGCAGATCGCTGATCGCGCGCTCGGTCGTCGATAGTCGGTTGCGTAGGCGCCAGCGGATCGTGCTGTAATAGAGCATGGTCGGCAGCAAACCGGCGAGGAACGTTACCAGCAGCAGCAGCGGCAGGTTCACATCGGCGATCAGCCCGGCCCAGAGATGGATCGGCACGGTGCCCCAATTGCCGATCGTGAAGATCGCCGCGACGAAGGCGAGCAGGCACCAGAACAGGATCTTGAGAAACTGCATGGTGGCGACGCTAACCGGATTGCGCCGGATTTGCCAGCCTAACGGTCCTAACCGATTTCGCGGCGGATCGTGGTGATCAGTTCCGGGATGGCGGTCAGCTTCGCGGCTTCCTCGTCGAGAATGGCATGGAATGCCGCGCGCTTGATCGCCGCGACGCGGGCCGGCGGCACGATCGCGCCGGCGTCGAGCGTCGAGACGGTAATGTCGATCATCCGTTCGGCGCCGTGCAGCCGCCCCCAGAGATAGTCATTCTCACGATAGGCGCGACTGAAGAACGCGCCAAAGGTATTGAACTGAATGCCTTTGAGCGTCGCGGCGGCCCCGCCGGCGCGGATCGTCCGGGCGTCGTCCGGCGCGATGCGATCGACCTTGATCGGATCGAACTCGTCGAGCCCTTCGCCCTGCAGCAGCGGGAGCGTCGCGACATCGTAATAGGGAAAGCCGAGATAGGCCAGCAGGATGGGGCGTTTGATGTCGCGTGCCAGGCCGTCGAGTGCCGCGGCGAGGCGAGTCTCGGTCGCGGTGTCGAGGCCCTTGAGGTTGAGCGACAGCGCCAGCTTGTCGAGCAAGGGCTCGGCGTCACCGCGCATCAGTCGCACATCCTTGCGCAGATGGGCGTGCTTCTCGGTCCGCTTGCATTCCAGATAATCCGCCAACGACAGATAGATAGCCTCACGGATCGGCGCGAGATCGGTATCCTCATGGTCTGCTTCCAGCCCCGACATACGCCGCGCGAGCATGCGCAGGCGTCGGATGCGGAAGCCGAGGTCATAGGAGCGCAGGAAGTCGATCGTCTCCTTGCTCGCGCCGCCGGAAAAGCTTGCATTCATATCGTCGAAGCCGCGCCGGCTGACCGCCGCGTCGACCGCGCTGCGGATCTGCTGCCAGCGCTCCGGCCCCAGTTCGTCGCCGGCATGGTAGAGCAATTGCGCGATTCCGCCGACCACGCCCGTCATCTTCAGCCGGCCATAAGCGGCATAGCCATAGCCGGCCGCCTTGGCGGCGGCGTTCTGCGCCTTGGCACGCCACGTTGCGAGGCGCGCCGGCGTCGGCGAATCGAGGAACAAGGTATAGTCGAACAGCGATTCGACCGCCGCCTCGACCTCGCCGCGAATGCCGCGAACGATCGAGCGCATGCTCTCGATGCGGCGCGATTTCTCGGCGATGGCGTCGAGATTGTCGCGAATCGGCTGTTGGCGCGGCAGCTCGGAGATCGCCCCGATGATCGTCTGGAAAAAACCCGGTGATTCCGCCGAGGTGTCGCCGAAGTGAATCTTCACTCCGGGCTGCGGGTCGATATAGACGAAGCGCCGGTCGATCTCGCGCCGTGCCGGGCGCTCGCGCAGCGCGTCCATCGCCGGCTTGAACGGCGCGTTGGCGAGCACCGAGCCATCGATCAGCACGGCGGATTCGGCGGCACCGGCGGCGGCGTGGCGCGGCAGGGTGCGGTCGAGAAAGGCGGTGCGTCCGGGCCAGTCGACGTGCCGCTTGCGCAGCACCGCGTCGAGCTCGGCGACCGTGAAGGGCGGAAAGGCGCCGGGGAAACTCGATGTGGCGCGCGCCGCATAGGCCAGCTCGGCGGGGTGGGCGAGCGTGTCGCGCGCCTCGCCATGGTCGCCATAGGAGGCGATCAGGCGATGCTCGGTCTCGATCACCTCCGGCGGCGAGTTGAGTCGCAGCTTCTCGGGGTGACCGCGAAAATCGGTCATCGTCACGAACAGGTCGAGCGGCTGGCGCGGTGGGAGCAGGCGCGGGCCGCCCTTGCTCGCGGCCATCGCGTCGAGCGCGTCGAGCAACAACCCGGTGAACAGCTCGCCACCAAAGGGGGGCTCGAACCAGCGCGAGCGGATGAAGTGCGACAGCTTGGCGTGTACCTCGGCCCGCGTCTCCGGCTCGACCAGCGCGTCCACGCTGGTGCCGCTGCGCCGCGCCGCCAGCCAGGTCAGCGGCATCGCCCACATCTTGGAGAAACGCGAGCGCGGCGCCTGCAGCGGGTCGATCAGCGCTTCGACATCGGCCGAATCGAGCCATAATTTTGTCAGGGGTTCAAGCGACTGTCCGGTCGAAATCGCCTGGCCGAGAAACACGCCGTTGATGCCGCCCGCGCTGGCTCCGGCAATGATGTCGATCAACACCCGCAGGCGCAGGCCACCCTTGTCCTCGATCTCCTGCAGCAGCGCATGGTACACGCCCTGGCTGCCGCTTGTCGGCGCCTCGTCGGCGTGAAACGCCGCGCTGGCGCGGGCGAGTCGCCAGATCTCCTTGGTGATGCCGTGCATGTAGACGGCAAGGCTGATGCCTCCGTAGCAGACCAGGGCGAGCCGCAGCTCCTTTTCCCGCATCAATGCCTCTCCAATACCGCCCAGATCGGCAAATGATCCGAGGCGCGGCGCGCGATCGGGCTGGCGTGAACGCCGCACGCGATCACGCGCAGATCGGGTGTGTACATGATGCGATCGAGCGCGGCGACCGGGCGACGGACATGGAAGCTGGCACCGGTCGCGGCAAAGCGGAAATGGTGCGCGAAATCACGCAGGCAACCGGCGTGCGTGCTCCACTCGTTGAGATCGCCCATCATCACCGTCGGGCGGGGCGTCTCATGGGCGTGGACATGCGCCATGATCGAATGCGCCTGACGCCGGCGGCGCAGCCCCGACAGGTCGAGATGCATGCCGACCACCCGCAACGCCGCGCCGGCGCTGTCGACATCCGCGGTCACCGCGCCGCGCGGCTCCAGCGCCGGCAGGTGGATGATGGTGCTGCCCAGCACCGTCGCCTCCTTGCGCACCAGCAGCGCATTGCCGTGCCAGCCCATGCTGCCGGGGCGATCGCCAACCGCCACCGCCTTCCAGGGACTATGGTCGGCGAGCAATTGCGGGTCGATCACGGACAGGCGCGTGCCGAAGCGGCGGTCCGCCTCCTGCAGCGCGATGATGTCGGCATCGATCTCACGCAGCACGTCGAGGATGCGCCGCGGGTCGCGCCGACGGTCGAGGCCGATACCCTTGTGGATGTTATAACTGGCGACCTTGATCATCGGCGAGACGTTAAATCCTGGTCGAGCGTTGCGGTTCCTATCATCGGGCCGTTTCGGCAGCGACGCAATCGCGCTGCGCGAGCGGGTGCTGGCCGGGGCGTCGGCTCAGGGGATGCAGGCGATCTCGGTGAACCCGGGCTCGATCGGGTAACCGGTCACTTCCACGCCCGCCGCGTCGAGCCAGGCATGGGCCACGAGCGACAGGGCCTCGCCATGCTTCGTGCCGAAATGCATCACACTGGAAATGCCACGCCGGGCGAGCATCGCCTTGGCCGCCATCGCCTGGGGCAGGCACACCGCGCCGAACGGCGCATGCTGTGCCGCGCGCGTCACGGCCCAGCCGATGCTGGTTGCGATCACCCGGTCATCGGCGCTCGGCGCCCGGGCATCGACCGATGCCCGCGCCTGTGCCGGGGTGGTGAAGCCGCCGAGGCGCCGAGCGATGCGCGGAAAGGGTTGCGTGGCGAGCTGGAGACGCGCCGTTGCCAGGCGCCAGAATGCCTCGGCGAGCAACAGCCGCTCGCGATAGCTCACTTGCCGCGTGCGATTGACGCGGTGGCGCCACATCTTCCAACGCCGGCGTAGCGGCCGGCTCATCGCCCTCCGCCCACCCGCGGTTCGGCGACCAGCCCGACACGGCGGCCGAGCCACAAAGGCAGGCGCACCAGCGGATAGAGGAAATAGAGCGAAGGCGGCGCCTTGCTGCGGTACAGGTCGGTCTGGATGAACAACGTCCAGCGCAGGATTTCGACAAAATAGCGCGGGCCTCCGGCGATCAGCAGCTGGGCCAACAGCGACAGCCGCTGCCCGGCGCGCCAGGCGGACGGCTCGGTGCCGCCGTCGGCGGGAATCATCAGCCGGCGCGAGATGCGGCACAACAGACGCACCCGACGCGAGCGGCGCAGTCGGTTCGCCAGCACCGGATCGAGCGGCAGTGCAAGCAGTTCGGCGCAGAGCAGCAATGCCGCGGCCGAGCAGCGCCCGACGCCGAGTCGTTCGGCGTGGGCGTGAAGCGACGCGATCGTCGCGGTGTCGAGCGGCGCGAGCAGCGCATTGAAATCCGCGAGCCATTTGAGCCGTGGCCAGCCGTCGCCGGAACCGTGTGCGGCGAGATAGGCATAGAGATCGGGTAGCGCGAGCGTGTCGACCGCGATACCACCCGACAGCATCACCGTCTGGCGCGGCGCCTTCGCGCTGATCATCGGCAGCAGCGCGCGATTGCCGAACATCCGCCAGTGCAGCTCGAGTTGTGGATAAGGCCCGGCGCGGCGCATCGCGACGTCCTTGCCGTAGCGCGTCAGCATGCCGCGTTGCGCCGGGCTGAGCTCGAACGCGGGGAAGGTGATGTGATAGCCATCGGCCTCGAGCAACGCGATCACGCCTTGCGCATGCTCGGGCAGGATCAGCAGGTCGATGTCCTTGCTGTGCTTGAGCGCGATCGAGCCATAAGCAAGCGCGGCGAGCGTCGCGCCCTTTACCGTCAGAACGGGGTAGCCGGCCTGTTCGATCAGGCGCGTCAGTCGCGCCGTCTCCGCCGCGGCGGTCAGGCCCTGACGGAGGATGTCGGCGGCCATATGCGCGATTGCCGGGCCGGCAGGGGCCGGCAACGCCACCTCGGCGCTTTTCAGCGCACCATGTACCAGCCCGGCGATTCGCTGGCGACGAACGACCCGCACGAACCGCTCACCATCCCGCACCTTCGCGGCGGCCGCGCGCACCGCGGCGTCGCGCGCGGCGGAAGGCGGCCAACGACACGCGGCGGCGGCGAGAGCGAAGTCCGGATCGTCGGTCGTCGGCAAGCTGCTTTCCGTGGTTGGTCCTGGTGCCGGTTGCAGGAATCGAACCCGCGACCTTCGGTTTACAAAACCGCTGCTCTACCAGCTGAGCTAAACCGGCACGTTGATCGCCCATGCGTCAGGTCACGCCGAAGGTCCAGCCCTCGGATAAGGCGATGTCGCGAGTCAGTGCCGGCGGATGCCAGAGTTCGGGACGGTCGGCATTGGCGCGCAGCCAGGCGGCGGCAAGGATCACGTCGGTGGCATGGTCGGTGTAGCGGGTCAAAGGCTCATGCGGACGTGAGCCGATCGCGGCCAGCGCGGCGTCGAGCGCGGCTGCATCGCGCAGCTTGCTCAAGCCCTTGCGCAGACCGGCGGCGCGCGCCGCGATCGCGGTATAGATTTCGACCACTAGCGCACCGCGCGCGGGCAGGGGATCAAGCGGCCAGACCGGAATCGCCCGACCGAGATGGTGGAGCAGCCGCATGCCCGCGAAACTGGCCTTGGCGACCTGTGCCGCGCCGATCGCGTCATAGACGGTTGAGGGCTTGCCGCCGCCTCCCGCATTATAGTGCGCCTCGCAGCGGCGGAAGTGCATGAAACGCGCCTTGGGGCCGTCGGCCGCGCCGAGATAGAAATGCGTGCCGCGGCGCGATTCGAGAAACGAGGCCGCGCCGAGATCGGCATCGCCGGCTCGGGTATCGACATAAGCCCAGAAAGCGCGGGCGGTGCGCGGCGTGTCTTCACCGGGGAGATAGGCGCCACGCTCGATCAACGGCGGAGCGAAACTGAAGTCGAAACCGGCGAGCAGCGGCGCGTCGCGCTGGTCTTTGAGCCATTCGAGCACTTCGGTGCGCGACCAGGCGCCATGCGGCGGGTCGACCAAAGTTGGCGCCGCATCGCCGGTTCCGCAGATCGCCACCGCGATGCCGGGATGGCGTACGCCCTTGGCGCCCGACCAATCGATCGCGGCAAAACGCGTGAAATAACCAGGACGCTCGCCCAACTAAATCACCACCCCGGACTTCGCCGGGGAAGTGAAAAGGGCGGCGAAGCGCGTAAAGCGGGCGGTCACTTCTTCTTGCGCGGCTTCACCGGCTTCTTCGCCGCGACCCAGTCGTGCGAGCGTTCGACCATCGCCCGGACGCGGTCGGGGTCCTGGCTGTCGTAGCGGATCAGCAGCCCCGGCCAGCCCTCATAATGCGGCGTCTGCCAGAAGGTATCGGGGTCAGTTTCCATGAGCATCTCGACGGTATCGAGGTCGATCGCGATGCCGAACGAGGTCTGGTCCTCATGGCCCGTGAACAGGAAGGCGCGGCCGTTCGACTTCACCTTGACCGCCGGCTTGCCATAGCTGGTCGACAGCTCGGTATCGGGCAGCGACAGGGCATAGGCCACGGCTGAATCCCAATCGATCGTCATTCCCCGCGCTCCTTCAGTTCGGCCCACCACGCCATGCGCTCGGCGATGCGCTTCTCCACCCCGCGATCCGTCGGCGTGTAAAAGGTCTGCGGGTCCATCTCCTCGGGCCAGTAGTTGGAGCCGGAATAGCCTTCCGCCGTGTCATGGTCATAGGCATAGCCCTTGCCGTAACCGATATCCTTCATCAGCCGGGTCGGCGCGTTGAGGATGTTCTTGGGCGGCATCAGCGAGCCGGTTTCCTTCGCGCTACGCCACGCCGCGCTCGCGGCCTTGTAGGCGGCGTTCGATTTCGGCGCGACGGCGCAATAGAGGCACGCCTGGACGATCGCCAGTTCGCCCTCGGGTGAGCCGAGGAACTCGTACGCGTCCTTGGCGGCAAGGCACTGAACCAGGGCCTGCGGATCAGCCAGGCCGATATCCTCGCTGGCGAAGCGGGTGATGCGGCGCAGCACGTAGAGCGGTTCCTCGCCTGCAGTGAGCATGCGCGCGAGATAGTAGAGCGAGGCCTGGGGGTCGGACCCGCGCATCGCCTTGTGGAGCGCGGAAATGAGGTTGTAGTGCCCCTCGCGGTCCTTGTCATAGACCGCGACGCGGCGTTGCAGGAAGGCCGAGAGGCCGGCCGGATCAAGCGGTTCGGGCAAGTCGACCGAATAGATCGTCTCGACCTGGTTGAGCAGGAAACGCCCGTCGCCGTCGGCGCTGGCGACCATCGCGTCGCGCGCCTCGGGCGTCAGCGGCAGGGAGCGCCCTTCCACTTCCTCGGCGCGGGCGAGCAGCTTCTCCAGCGCGGCGCGATCGAGGCGGTGGAGGATCAGCACCTGCGCGCGGCTGAGCAGTGCGGCATTGAGCTCGAACGACGGATTCTCGGTCGTCGCGCCGACGAGCGTTACCGTGCCGTCCTCGACATAAGGCAGGAAGCCATCCTGCTGCGCGCGATTGAAGCGGTGGATCTCGTCGACGAACAACAGGGTGCGCTTGCCGATCCGGGCAAAGTCGCGCGCTTCGGCAAAGGCTTTCTTGAGATCGGCGACCCCGGAGAACACCGCCGAGATGGCGGTGAAGCGCAACCCCACCGCATCGGCGAGCAAGCGCGCGATCGTCGTCTTGCCGGTGCCAGGCGGCCCCCACAGGATCATCGAGGAGAGCCGCCCGGCCGCGACCATCCGCCCGATCGCGCCTTCGGGACCGGTGAGATGTTCCTGCCCGACGACCTCGTCGAGGGTGCGCGGGCGCAGCCTTTCGGCGAGCGGCGCGTCGGCGGCGGGCGCGGTCTGGGCGGGGAGATCGTCGGCAAAGAGGTCGGCCATGGCGCCAAGATAGGGCTTGCGAAAAAATTTGCAGCAGGGGCTTGTCAAGAAATACCAAAGATATATCTTAGTGCCATCATGACATATGAAAGGAATAGGATGTTTCATGGATTTCGCGGCGGCCATGGTCGCCATGGTGGCCCCCGCGGCGGATCGCGCCACTGGGGGCCGTTCGAAGTGCGCTGGGAATTCGATCCCGAGGCGACGCGCGGCGGACGCGGGGGCGGTCGGCGCCGCATGTTCGACGGCGGCGAGCTGCGGCTCGTGCTGTTGAAGCTGATCGCCGACGAAGCGCGTCACGGCTACGACCTGATCCGCCAGATCGAGGAGATCACCGGCGGCGCCTATGCGCCAAGCCCCGGCATCGTCTATCCGACGCTCACCCTGCTCGACGAGATGGGGCTGATCGAGGAGCGCCAGGCCGAAGGCTCGAAGAAGCTGTTCGCCGTCACCGCTGCCGGCACCGCGCATCTCGAAGAGAATGCGGAACTGGTCGCGGCGCTGATGGCCCGCCTCGCCGAGGTCGGTGCCGAGCGTGCCCGCGGCGACAACAGCTCGGTACGGCGCGCGATGATGAACCTGCGCGCGGTGCTGATGAACCGGCTCCGCTCGGGGGACGTCGATGCCGAAACGCTCCACGCCGCCGTCGCCCTGATCGACGAGGCGGCGCAGAAAATCGAGCGTCTCTAAGCCGTGAGCGGCATTACCCGCTTGCAGATCCTTCGCCGGCGGCTGGGCCTTCCCGCCGCCGGCACCCCTTCAGGAAGTGCCGACCATGACCCACTCAGCGACCGCCTCGGTGCCGACCGCGAGCGCCAGCAAATATCTCCAGCAGCTGTGCAAGCACTGGCAGCACAATCTCGCGGTTGAATTCACCGCCGATCACGGCACGGTCGTGTTCCCCAGGGACGCGCGCGGCGCCGACTGGCCCGCCGATGCGCTGGTCACCTTCGATGCGGGCGAAGCGGCGCTGGAGGTGCGCGTCGATGCCAGTGCCGAGGGGCAACTCGAGGGCCTGAAGGGCGCCGTGGCGCGCCATGTCGACCGGTTCGCTTTCAGAGAGGCGCCACTGAGCTTTGACTGGAAGGCGGCCTGATCAAGTCACCCACGTGCTCCTGCGAAAGCAGGAGCCCAGGGCCAAGTGCGCCGCTCCATGATCCTGGGTTCCTGCGTTCGCAGGAACACGAGCCCTCAGTTCGTCCGGAGCGCCATCGTCTCCAGATACGCATCCAGCGCCATCTCGTTGATGTCTTCCCAGACGAACCGCTCCGCCTTGGCGTGCCCCGCCGCGCCAAGGCGGTCGCGCAGGCCCGGCTCGGTGACGATCCGCGCGATCGCGGCGGCATAGCCCTCGACATCGGCGGGATCGATCAGGAAGCCGGTTTCGCCCTCGACCACCAGGTCGATCGCACCGGTGGCGCGCGCGGCGGTGACGGGCACGCCCGCTGCCATCGCCTCCAGCGTCACATTGCCGAACGTCTCGGTGACGCTGGGGTTGAAGAACACGTCCATCGAGGCGACCGCGCGGCCGAGATTGTCGCCCGACTGGAAACCGGCGAATACCGCGTCGGGCACGCGCTCGGCGAACCATCCGCGCGCCGGGCCTTCGCCGACCACCAACACCTTGTGTTTCACGCCGCGCCGTTCGAGCGCGGCGATCACGTCAGCGAACACGCCGAGCCCTTTTTCCAGCACCAGTCGGCCGAGAAAACCGACGGCGATCTCGTCATCGGCGATGCCCAGCATGCGGCGCCAGCCGAGGTCGCGCCGCGCCGGGTTGAAGCGCGCATGGTTCACGCCGCGCGACCAGATGCGCATCGGCGTCGTCACGCCCCAGCCCTGCAGCAGGTCGGTCATGCTCTGGCCGGTGGTCAGCGCCATGTCGGCGCGGTTGTAGAAGCGCGTCAGGCCCCAGATCACGGCGGGTTCGAGAAAGCCGATGCCGTAATAGCGTGGATAGGTCTCGAACCGGGTATGCACCGAGGCGACGACCGGAATGTCGTGCTTGCGCGCCCATGTCACCGCGCGGTGGCCGAGAAACTCGGGCGCCGAAACATGGACCAGATTCGGTTTGAACGCCGCGAGATCGCGCTTGATTACCGCCGGCAGGAATCGTCCAAGCTTATACTCGCCGCGCCCGCCTGGCACCGGAAAGGCCGGGACGCTGACCAGATCGCCGGTCGGCGGGAAAGCGGGGCGGGCGATGGTCGGCGAATAGACCCGCACCGTCACGCCGCGCTTGAGGAGATGCCCGACGAGCAGGTTGAGCGCCTGGTTGGCGCCATCGCGGACATAATTGTAATTGCCGCTGAACAGGGCGACGCGCAGATCGGTCGGGGACATGGTGCGCGGGCATAGCGATGCGATTGCGGCGTTACTATGTCAGCGGCCTTCTGCAAGGAGTGGCCCCGCATGACCGACCTGTCGTCCTTCCCGATCACGCAGCGCTGGCCGGCGCAATATCCCGACCGCATCCAGCTCTATTCGCTGCCCACGCCGAACGGCGTGAAGGCGTCGATCATGCTGGAGGAGACGGGGCTGCCCTACGAACCGCATCTCGTCGACTTCGCCAAGGACGATCAGAAGTCGCCCGCGTTCGAGAGCCTCAACCCCAATGGCAAGATCCCGGCGATGATCGATCCCGACGGCCCGGGCGGCGCGCCGCTCGGCCTGTTCGAGAGCGGCGCGATCCTGCTCTACCTCGCCGACAAGACGGGAAAGTTCATCCCCGCCGATCCGGCCGGGCGCTGGCACGCGATCCAGTGGGTGATGTTCCAGATGGGCGGCGTCGGCCCGATGTTCGGGCAGCTCGGCTTCTTCAACAAATTCGCCGGCAAGGACTATGAGGACAAGCGCCCGCGCGACCGATATGTCTCGGAAAGCAAGCGCTTGCTGGGTGTCATGGACAAGCAGCTGGAAGGGCGGGAGTGGTTTCTCGGGGAGGAATATTCGATCGCCGACATCTCGATGCTGGGCTGGGTGCGTAATCTGATCGGCTTTTATGAGGCGGGTGAGCTGGTTGGGTTCGATGGTTACACGAATGTCGCCGCGTGGCTGGAGCGCGGCCTTGCACGTCCGGCAGTGCAACGCGGCTTGAGTATCCCGGCGCGGGCCTGAAACCCTTCGTCATGCCGGACTTGTTCCGGCATCCACCGTGCCGCGAAAGCAACGGCCGCAAAGTTTGCGGCGCGGTGGATGCCGGAACAAGTCCCACTGCTGTCCGGGATTTCATATGCCGAGGAGATTGAAAGTAAGTTGTGGGTTTGGAGGAAGTTTTGTTGGGTGTG
>Ga0207703_10000793_pt1 | contig 31116 bp, 26 predicted proteins | sample KBSSwiS12_FD_184304 | JGI IMG/M metagenome (GOLD analysis project Ga0207703, IMG submission 184304) | Switchgrass rhizosphere microbial communities from Kellogg Biological Station, Michigan, USA - KBS Switchgrass S1-2 (SPAdes) (version 2) | ecosystem: Host-associated > Plants > Roots >...
TATCGGGCTGGGCGAGGAACTTGTCCTTGTCGTATTCAACCGGGCTCTCGTGCGTGCGCGCGCTGGCATGGCAAGCCTGCGCGGCGGCGAGAACATCCGGACAGGTCTGCGCAGCGGCGGCGAGCAGCACGTCGGCGCGGAAGCAGAACATGCCCGAGTTCCATACATAGTCGCCGCTGGCGAGATATTCCTTCGCTTTGTCGAGGTTTGGCTTCTCGACGAACGCGGCAATTTCTCTTTGTCCACTTTCACCAATTTGCGCGCCCTGGCGGATGTAGCCGAAACCGGTGTCCGGATGCTGCGGCGGAATGCCGAAGGTGACGAGCCAGCCTTCCTGCGCCAGTGCCTGCGCGCGCGCGACATCGGCGACGAAAGCATCGATGTCGGCGATCAAGTGGTCAGCGGCGAGGATCAGCAGGCTCGCGTCCGCGCCGAAATGCTCGCGCACGTACAGCGCGGCGAGCACGATCGCCGGCGCAGTATTGCGTCCACCCGGTTCGAGCAGGAAACGCATGCGGTCGATATCTGCATCCGGGTGGCGCGCATATTCGTCGCGGTTGAGAAAATAGAAATCGCGACCGGTAACGGTGAGTACGTTGCCCCCGTCGGCCACGCGCAGCGCGCGCGTCAGCGTCTTGTACAGGAGCGACTCCCCGTCGGCCATGCGCATGAACGGTTTCGGATACGCACTGCGCGATACCGGCCAGAGACGGGTTCCGGCACCGCCGGAAAGGATTACTGGGATCAACATCGCTGCACCTCCAACATTACGCGATCGTCGCCGATCGCCTGATTCATCCAACGGCCCCCCGACCGCACTTGTTTCATGTTTCCTGGTTTCTAACTACTGCTGCTGGCTTCGGCCAACTCTCCGATCACCGCATCCAGCCCCTGCGTCCATTCCGGCATCTCCAGCTCGAAGCGCTCGCGCAGCTTCGAGGTGTCCAACACCGAATACGCCGGCCGGCGCGCCTTGGTCGGAAAATCCGCCGTGCGGATCGCCGCCACCTCAACTTCGCGCGCGATCAACCCGGCCGCAGCCGCGCGCGTAACGATGGCGCGGGCGAAGCCGCACCACGTGGTCTCGCCACTCGCGGCGAGATGATGGATGCCATTGTACCCGCCGCGCCGCGCCGCATCGCCATCGCGCCATTGTTTGAGGATCATGGCCGTCGTTGCAGCGATCAACCGGCTCGACGTCGGCGCGCCACGCTGGTCGCCGACCACGGTCAAGCGATCGCGTTCGCGCGCGAGGCGCAGCATCGTGCGCAGAAAATTGCCGCCGCGGGCGCCGTACACCCATGCCGTGCGCAGGATCAGGTGCGCGCAACCGGATTCGCGTAGCGCCTCTTCGCCCGCCAGCTTGCTGCGTCCGTAGACGCCGAGCGGCGTAGTCGCATCGTCCTCGCGATACGGGCGCGCGCCCTGGCCGTCGAATACGTAGTCGGTCGAATAGTGGACGACGAGTGCCGCGTTGCGTGCCGCCCATTGTCCGATCTGCGCCAACGCCTCGCCGTTGATCCGCTGCGCGAGCGCGGGCTCGTCCTCCGCGCGATCGACTGCGGTGTATGCCGCGGCGTTGACGACGATGTCCCAGCGCTCGCTCTGCAAAGCCTGCGCAAGCGAGCCCGCATCGGCAAGATCGGCGCGCAAGCCATCGACGTTGCCCGGCAATTTGCCGCTGCGCGTCGTCGCGCTCACCTTACCGAGCGGCGAGAGCGAGCGCTGCAGCTCGAAGCCGACCTGGCCGTTGGCGCCGAGCAGAAGAATCTTCACGGCACGTATACCGGCAGCCTTTCTACCGGCACGTCACGCAGGAACGGCGCCTTCTCGTCTTTGCCCGACAACTGCGGTGCGCTGATCGGCCAGTCGATCGCGATGTCGGCGTCGTTCCAGCGGATGCCGGCGTCGGCGGCGCCATCGTAGAGCGCGGTGCATTGATAGGTAAACGTGGCGAAGTCCGAGAGCACAGCAAAGCCGTGGGCGAAGCCCTCGGGTATCCAGAAATGGCGCTGGTTCTCGGCCGAGAGCACCGCTGCGGCCCAGCGCCCGAACGTGGGTGAGCCGCGGCGGATGTCGACGGCGACATCGTAGACTTCGCCTTCGAGCACGCTGACTAGCTTGCCCTGCGGATTGGGCCACTGGTAGTGCAGACCGCGCAGCACACCACGCGCAGACCGCGAGACATTGCTCTGCACAAAACTCAAATCAAGCCCGGCGTTTTTATACTTTTGCGCATGGAAGCTCTCGTAGAAAAAGCCACGCGCGTCGCCGAACACCTGCGGCTCGATGATGAGGCAGCCCGGGAGGTCGGTTTCAATCAATTTCATTTGCACGACCCTGCTTCACCAACTGTTGCAGATACTGGCCATAGCCATTTTTCGCCAGCGGAGCAGCCAGACGCAGCACCTGCTCGGCATCGATCCACCCGCGCAGATACGCGATTTCCTCGGGGCAGCAGACTTTCAGGCCCTGCCTGTTTTCGATCGTCTCGATGTAGTTCGACGCCTCGGTCAGCGATTCATGCGTGCCGGTATCGAGCCAGGCGTAGCCGCGACCGAGCTTCTCGAGCATCAGCGAGGCGTCGTCGAGATAGCAGCGGTTGAGATCGGTGATTTCGAGCTCGCCGCGCGAAGACGGTTTCAGCGCGGCGGCGAAATCGCTGGCGCGGCCGTCGTAGAAATACAGGCCGGTCACCGCGTAGTTCGACTTCGGGTTCTTTGGCTTCTCCTCGAGCCCGGAGACCTTGCCAGCCTTGTCGAACTCGGCCACCCCATACCGCTCCGGGTCGCGTACCCAGTAGCCGAACACGGTCGCGCCATGCGCGCGCGCGGCCGCGCGACGCAGCACTTCGGTGAGGCCGTGGCCGTAAAAGATGTTGTCGCCGAGGATCAGACAGCTTGGCTTGGCGTCGACGAAGTCGCGACCGATCAGGTAGGCCTGCGCCAATCCATCGGGCGACGGCTGCACCGCGTAGCGGATCGAAATGCCCCATTGCGATCCGTCGCCAAGCAGCTTTTGAAACAACGCCTGCTCGTGCGGCGTGTTGATCACGAGCACTTCGCGGATACCAGCAAGCATCAGTGTCGACAGCGGGTAGTAGATCATCGGCTTGTCGTACACCGGCAGCAGTTGCTTGCTGATGACTTGGGTCAGCGGATACAGGCGCGTACCCGAGCCGCCAGCGAGAATGATGCCTTTCTGCGTCTGTGCTGTTTGTGTCATAGGGAGTTCTCTTGCGCCTCGTCAACCCACGCCGAGGCGTTCCATGCGATAGCTGCCATCGAGCACGCGTCCGGACCAGGCCTCGTTGGCCAGATACCAGTCGACCGTGCGCGCGATGCCGGTCTCGAACGTCTCCAACGGCTTCCAACCGAGTTCGCGCTTGAGCTTGGAGGCATCGATCGCATAGCGCCGGTCGTGGCCAGGGCGATCGGCGACGAAGTTGATCTGCGCCTCGCGCTTCGCACCACTCGCCAGCGGCCGGCGCTCGTCGAGCAGCGCGCAGATCGTGCGCACCACGTGGATGTTCTCGCGCTCGGCGTCGCCGCCGACGTTGTAGACCTCGCCCGGACGCCCGGCGTCAAGCACGCGACGGATCGCATGACAGTGATCGACTACGTAGAGCCAGTCGCGTACGTTCTTGCCGTCGCCGTAGACCGGCAGCTTCTCGCCGACCAGCGCCTTGTGGATCATCAGCGGGATGAGCTTCTCGGGAAACTGGTACGGGCCGTAGTTGTTCGAGCAGTTCGTCGTCAGCGTCGGCAGGCCGTAGGTGTGGTGGAAGGCGCGCACCAGATGGTCGCTTGATGCCTTCGACGCCGAATACGGCGAGTTCGGCGCATACGCGGTCGTCTCGATGAACTTGCCTTCCGCACCGAGCGAACCGTAGACCTCGTCGGTCGACACATGCAGGAAGCGGAACGCGATCTTGTTCGCGTCGTTCAAGGTTCGCCAATGTTTCAGCGTCGCCTCGAGCAGTCCGAGCGTGCCGACCACGTTGGTGTGGATGAACGCAGCCGGGCCGTCGATCGAGCGGTCGACATGCGATTCGGCGGCGAAGTTCACGATCGCATCGGGCTTGTGCTCGGCAAGCAATTTACCGACGAACTCGCGATCGCAGATGTCGCCTTGCACGAAAACATGATTCGGATTGCCCTTGAGCGCGAGGAGCGTATCGAGGTTGCCGGCGTAGGTGAGCTTGTCGAGATTGATGACGCGGAGGCCGTCCGCGACCGCACCGAGCACGAAGTTGCCGCCGATGAAGCCGGCGCCGCCGGTGACCAGAAGAGTTTTCATGCGATAGAGAGTCTCATTGCGCCACGCAGGCGGAAAAATCCGCATCGGTGACGCGGGCCGGCATTTTAGCCCATGCCCCTGACCAGCCCAACGACTTTGGAGTTAAATTTTTGATTTGTCAGGCTTTGTTCATTCCGGTACATGGCCACTCCCGCGGGCCTGCTACACTGCGGGTCGCATCCCCATCCGCCGCGGAATGATTACCGAAGTCGTCCTCGTCGTTTTCCTCGCCCTGGTCAACGGCTTCTTCGCCCTGAGCGAAATGGCGCTGATGACCTCGCGCAAGCTGCGCCTGAAACAGCTCGCCCAGACCAGCCGCCGCGCGCGCGTCGCGCTCGATCTGGCAAAGCAGCCCGAGCAGTTTCTCTCGACCGTACAGGTGTTCATCACGCTGCTCGGCATCGGCACGGGCACCCTGCTCGGCGAATCCATCGGCCAGGAGATCGCGCGCTGGCTGGAAAAGCTCGACCTGCCGCGCATTGCGGAATTCGCGCCGCCGGTCGGCGTCGTGCTCAGTGTCGCCGGCATCACCTTCGTCAACATGCTGCTCGGCGAGCTGCTGCCCAAACGCCTTGCGTTGGTCGCGCCGGAAAAGTTCGCCACCGCGGTCGCAATACCGATGCGCGTCCTGACTTGGCTGGCGATGCCCTTCAGCTTTGTCCTGATCTGGATCACGCGCAGGCTGCTGCATTTGTTCAAGCTCAACCAGGCCAGCGGCGAGCGCGTGAGCGAAGAGGAAATCCGCCTGCTTGTCTCCGAAGGCGCCGAGCAGGGTGTCATCGACTCGGACGAACACAACATGGTCAACCGCGTGCTGCGTCTCGGCGACCGTAGCGTCGACTCGCTGATGACGCCGCGCCCGCGCATCGCCTGGCTCGACGTTACCGCGGCGCTTGCGGAGAACCTCGCGGTGATGCGTGAGTCCTCGCATTCGCGTTATCCGGTCATGCGCGGCAGCGACAAGGACGTGCTCGGCATCCTCGAGGTCAAGAACCTGATCGACACGCTGGAAAATACCGCCGCCGACCGGCCGGTGGACTTGTTCCGCACGCTGGCCAAGCCCGTCTACGTACCCGGCACGGCGCGCGCGCTCGATCTGCTCGAGGAACTGCGCGACGCGGACACGCCAATGGCGTTCATCGTCGACGAATACGGCGACATCGAGGGCCTGGTCACACTCAACGACCTGCTCGGTGCCGTCGTCGGCAAGGCCGCGCTGCCTGCGGTCGAGGCGCATGGCAACGATGACGCGCCGATCGTCACGCGCGACGACGGCAGCTGGCTGATCGACGGCGCGCTCGGCATCGACGACCTGCGCGAGCTGACCGGCATCGGCCGTTTTCCGCATGAGGAAGACGACGACTACCGTACCGCCGCGGGCATGGTCATTGCCCAGTTCGGCCGCATTCCCGCCTGCGCGGAGCATTTCGACTGGTCGGGCTACCGCTTCGAAGTCGTCGATCTCGATGGCGCGCGCATCGACAAGATCCTGATCAGCCGGTTCAAGGAATCCGCGGCCGCGGAAGACGAAACCGGCTAGCTGCGCTCCCTAGCTATCCTCGCCATGCGCTGCGCATCGTCGAAGATGCCGCGCAGGATGCGCACCTCGCGCTGGTCGAGGCTCGCGTGCAGGAACAACTTGCGCAGACGCTGCTCGATCGTCACCGGCGAGCGCCCCTTGTGGAAGTCGATGTCGACGAGCGTCTGGAACAGGTGACCGAAGAAATATTCCATCTGCTCCGCGGTCGCGACGGGATCGGATTTTGCAGCGGCAACCGCCGACGGCTGGCCTTGCAACTGCGCCAAACGCATTTCATAGGCGAGCACCTGCACGGCCTGGGCGAGATTGAGCGAGGAATAGCTCGGGTCCGCCGGAATGTGCACGGCAGCATGGCAACGCATGAGTTCCTCGTTCTCCAGGCCCGTACGCTCGTTGCCGAACACGATGGCGACCTCGCCCACCGCGGCGGCCTCGCCAGCCTGCGCCGCCGCCTCGCGCGGCGTGATTTCGGGCAGCGAGACCCCGCGCCGCCGTGCGGTGCAGCCGAGCACGAGGCGGCAATCGGCGATTGCGTCCACGAGCGTCGGCACGACGACGATGCTGTCGAGCACATCGTCCGCGCCGGCGGCCATCGCCGTCGCGTCGGCATGCGGATATTTATGCGGCGCGACCAGCACGAGCCGCGTATAGCCCATCGTGCGGATCGCGCGCGCAGCGGAGCCGATATTGCCGGGATGCGAGGTACGGACGAGGACGAAGCGGATCGGCTGCATGGGGGAAAATGGAAGTGGAAGCGGAGAAAGCTTACACGTTCGCCGTTCCTGCCCTCATCGGAAAAATACCCGGAAGCAGGCCCGCCCCGAGTCGCAGATTCGGCTTTGTGCTACCCTTCGCGCCCCGCGGGCCCGGCCTGACGGGTCGTTCTTTACCAGCCATCGATTCGGAGTTCCACCATGCCCCGCCCCGCCGTCAATGTCGCGGTCAAGGCCGCGCGCGCCGCCGGCAACATCATCCTGCGCAACCTCAATCGCGTTGAGGGACTCAACATCGAGGAAAAATCGCGGCACGACTACGTCAGCGAAGTCGACAAGCTGGCCGAGGCCGAGATCATCAAGGAGCTGCGCCGCGCCTATCCCGACCATGGTTTTCTGGCCGAGGAATCGGGGCAGAAAGGCAGGACCGAGAAGGTCTGGATCATCGACCCGCTCGATGGCACGCACAATTATCTGCGTGGCTTCCCGCATTTCTGCGTTTCGATCGGCTTCCGCGACCACGGTGACCTCGTCTACGGCGTGGTCTACGATCCGCTGCGCGACGAGATGTTCACCGCGAGCAAGGGCGATGGCGCCTTCCTCAACGATCGCCGCATGCGCGTGACCAAGCGCGAAAGCCTTGCCGGTGCACTGCTCGCCACGGGATTCCCGTACCGCCAGCGCCGCCATCTCGGCGCCCAGCTCGACATGACCCGCGCCCTGCTCGGCGAAGCCGAGGATATCCGCCGCACCGGCTCAGCCGCACTCGATCTCGCCTATGTCGCCGCGGGTCGTCTGGACGGCTATTTTGAGACCGGTCTGAATCCGTGGGACATGGCCGCGGGCGTATTGCTCGTGCGCGAGGCGGGCGGTCAGTGCAGCGACTTCGCCGGCAAGGCCGGCATGCCTGAGAACGGCAATCTCATCGCCGGCAACCACTTCGTCGCCGCGGCGATGGCCAAGGTTATCTCGGCACACTCGCCGCCGACGCTGCTGTAGGCCTGCGCAAGCCCCATCTGGCCTGCCCGCGATTTGCCGTGGTGCAAGCTGCGCCGCCGCCGGAAATGTGCTGCAATCAAATTGCGGCCTTCGTCACACTCCCCAAAGTGACGGGTTAAAAGGGGTAACCGCCGCGCTTTACGGGGTAACTTCCGGGAGTTCAACATGACATCGAGAAATCGATTGCCGCGTCGTGCGGCAGTTCTGGGGGCGGCATCAGCCATCGCTCTCGCCACCGCCTCATCGCTCGCCGGCTCAGCGACGCCGCAACTGGCATCGAAAGACGGGCTGCTCGTGCTGCCCAACGTCAAGATCGCTGCGGTCACGTCGGCGCAAGCCGATAGCTTGGCCGAGGCTCCGATTCATCGTGAAAACGGCTTGAAGGCGTACAAGGACAAGGACACTGGGCAACTGCGCAAGGCCAACCCCGAGGAACTGCTCGACGAAGCCGTAGCCGCCGCTCGCTCGAACGATGCTTCCACGGTCGAAGTACACAGCAGCCCGTTGGGCGGACAAGTGGCTGTGCTCAACGACTCCTTCATGTCCGATCTCGTCGTGCACAAAACTGCCGACGGCAAGTTCGAGGAGCAATGCGTGACCGGCGACGGTGCCGCCAAGCGCGCACTCGTCTCGACGACGAAGCAGGAGACCGCGAATGAAAAATAATCTGCGCAAGATCCTCGCCGGCGTGCTCGCCTTTGGGTTACTCGGTGGCGGTAGCGCCGCGTATGCAGCGATGACGATCACGATCGTCAACGGCAATGCCGCCGGCGTCGGCTTCAACGATCCCACGCCGGTCGCCCCGGTTGGCGGCAATCCCGGCACGACCCTGGGTCAACAACGACTCAACGCTTTCCAGTACGCCGCGAGCATATGGGGCGCCACGCTCGACAGCGCTGCTGCCATCAGGGTGCTGTCCACATTCGAGCCGTTGAGCTGCAACGCGACCAGTGCGGTTCTCGGCTCGGCTGGCCCGACCGAGATATTCAGAGATTTTCCCGGCGCCCTGGTGCCTGGCGTTTGGTACCACGCCGCGCTCACGAACAAGCTTTACGGGGACGTCGCGGATCCTTCGACCGCCGAAATTCGCGCGCGCTTCAACAGCAACCTCGGCAACACCGGATGCCTTACCGGATCGCCGTTCTACCTCGGTCTCGACGGCAACGCCGGCAGCAAGGTCAATCTCGTTGAAGTGCTGCTGCACGAATTCGCGCACGGCCTGGGGTTCTCTACCGTAACCAACGGGACGACCGGCGCCTACCTCGGCGGCTATCCTTCGATCTACGACACGCTCGCCTACGACAACACGCTGGGCAAGACCTGGGTACAGATGACCAACGCCGAACGCCAGTTCTCGGCGGTCAATCCGCGCCAGCTCGTCTGGATCGGCGCGAACGTGACCGCCGGTGCGCCTTCGGTGCTCGTCGGCGGCACGCCGCAGTTGCAGATCAACGCGCCCGCGGCTATCGCCGGCACCTACCTCGCCGGTCGCGCTCAATTCGGTCCCGCGCTTGGCTATCCCGGCGTCAACAAGCAGGTGATGCCGGTAGTCGAGAACGGCAACCTCGGGCTTGCCTGCAACGCGTTCGACGCGGAAAACGCCGGTGCGGTGAAGAATCGCATCGCACTCGTGCTGCGTGGCACCTGTGCGTTCACGGTCAAGGTGCTGAACGCGCAGAATGCCGGAGCGCTCGGCGTCATCGTCGTCGACAACGTTGCCGGCTCGCCGCCGCCCGATCTCGGTGGCGCCGATCCCAACGTCACGATCCCGGCAGTGCGCATCAGCCTTGCGGACGGCGTGACTTTGCTCAGCGGCATGAGCCTGACACCCGGCAATCGCAGTTCCGGCGTGGTCGCACGCATCGGCATCGATCCGGCCCAGCTCGCCGGCGCGGACAAGGCCGGTCACGTCATGCTGTACACGCCCAGTCCGTTCCAGAGCGGCTCGTCCGTGTCGCATTGGGACACGAGCGCGTTTCATAACCTGCTCATGGAACCGGCGATCAACGCCGATCTGACCCAGCACCTCGATGCGCCTTACGATCTGACCCTGCCGTTCATGAAGGATATCGGCTGGTAAGTTCGATCCGCTACAAAAGAAAACGCCGCAGACGCAAATCTGCGGCGTTTTTGTTTTCGTCAGACTCAGAAGCTGTTTTCAAATCGTAGCGAGCGAAGGCAGTTTGGTCGCGCGCGGAGCGCAGGAACCGGAGTGTACATGGCAGTACATGAGGATTCCGAGCACCGCACGTGGCCAAAATACCGAGCGCAGTAGATTTGGAAATGGCTTCTCAGCGCGCGTTGGCTACGGCGCGTGAGGGCAGAAAGGACGCAGCGCGATCCAGCGCCGCATCAATATCCGCAACCAGATCTTCCACCGCTTCGATACCAACCGACAGGCGCAGCAGGCCGTCGCCGAGACCGGCGACACGGCGCGCCTCGGCATCCATGGCCGCATGCGTCATCGTCGCCGGGTGTGCGACTAGGCTTTCGACACCGCCGAGCGACTCGGCCAGCGTGAACGACTGCAGGCCGTTGACGAAGGCCTCGACCGCCGGCACGCCGCCAACCAGGTCGAAGCTCAGCATCGCGCCGAAACCGCGCTGCTGGCGCGCGGCGAGCGCGTGCTGCGGGTGGCTGGCCAACCCCGGGAAGTAGACTTTTTCCACGGCCGCATGCGCGTCGAGAATCTCGACGATCGCCGCGGCGTTTTCCTGGTGTGCGCGCAGGCGCGGCTGCAGCGTGCGCAGGCCGCGCAGGGTCAGATAGCTGTCGAACGCACCGCCCGAGACGCCGAGGCAATTGCACCACCAGGCGAGTTGCTCGCCGACCGCGGCGTCCTTCCAGATCACCGCGCCGCCGACGACGTCGGAATGGCCGTTGAGATACTTGGTCGTCGAATGCACGACGATGTCCGCGCCGAGCGAGATCGGCTGCTGCAACGCCGGCGACAGGAAGGTGTTGTCGACCACCACCAGCGCGCCAACCTGATGCGCGAGGCGCGACACCGCGGCGATGTCGACAATGCGCAGCAGCGGATTGCTCGGCGTCTCGATCCAGACGATCTTCGGCTTGCACGCGAGCGCGGTCGCGAGTGCGACCGTGTCGTTGAAATCGACGACCGCGCAACGGTACAGGCCGCGCTTGGCCTGGTTGACGAACAGGCGATAGCTGCCGCCGTAGCAGTCGTGCGGCACGATGATGAGGTCGTCCGGCGAGAGCTGCGAGGTGACGAGCGTGATCGCAGCCATGCCGGTCGCGGTCACGACCGCGCCGGCGCCGCCTTCGAGGTCGGCCAGTGCGCCGGCGAGCACGTCGCGCGTGGGATTGCCCGAACGCGAATAGTCGTACTCGCGCTTCTTGCCGAAGCCTTCGAAGCTGTAGTTCGTCGACAGATACAGCGGCGGCATCACGGCGCCGTGCGCGACATCCTGGTCGACGCCGGCGCGGGCAGCGATCGTGGCGGCTTGGCGGGCTGGCTTCTGGGCGACGTGACTCACTTTGCTTCTCCGGAGATTTCAGGGAAGGTCTGCACAACCTCATCCTGAGGTTGGCAGCCCGCGCCGAGTTCGAAGTGAATTCGAACTCGGCTACGCCAAATCAAGCACTTGCGTGCTCGATTCGCGTCAGGCCATCCTTGGCCTCAAGGAAACTCTGCACATGTGCAGAGTTTCCTCAGACTTGCACACAGCGTTCGAACAGCGCGCCCACGATCGATTCTTCCTTGAGGAAGGCGTCGTGGCCGTAGTCCGAGGAAATTTCGACCAGCTCGCAGGCGGCTCCGGCGCGGGTCTGGTATTCGCGCAGCAGCGACAGCGGTACGGTCAGGTCTTCGCGCACGGCGAACAGCGTGGTCGCCACGCGCACCGCGGCCGGGTCGATGTCGTGTGCGTCGAGCGAGCGGCCGAGGCAACGGTAGGCGTCGGCATCGAAGCGACGCACGAACTTCTTGCCATGATGATCGATCCAGCCGAGCACGCCATCGGCATGCGCATCGCGCGGCGCATCGCTGCCGAAACGCTGCTCGACGCCTTCCGCCGTGCGATAGCCAAGCACCGCGAGCGAGCGAGCCAACGCGAGCGCTTCGGTCGAGTCGCTGCCGAGATCGAGGATCGCGCGCTGCACATGGCGCAACGCGAGGCCGAACTGCGCGGCCTTGTGCGCTGCGCTGAGCAGGACGAGATGACGCAGGCGCTCGCCGAGCAGCGCGGCGAGTTGCTGGGCGACGTTGCCGCCATAGGATGCGCCGACGACCAGATGCACGCGGCGCAGGCCGAGGCGGTTGAGCAGCAGGAGCACCGCACGAGCCTGGTCGGCCGTGGAGATGGCCGGAAAATCTTCAAGGTCGGACGACTTCGGCCCGGTCGAGGCATCGCAGCCGCCGAGCCAGTCAATGCCGACGAGACGATAGCGGTTTGTGTCGAGCGCCTTGCCCGCGCCGCACTGTGATTCCCACCAGCCGCGGCCGTCGCGCGCGACCGGGCGCCGATGCGCGGAAATGCCGCCGAGCACGACGATCACCGGCGCATCGGCGGGGCCGACGCAGGCCCAGGCCAGCTTGGCATCGCTGAGCGTGGCGCCCGATTCGAGCGTGAAGGATTGCGGTAGCGCGAGCTCGCCTTCCAGCCATTGCACGGCTGGCGCGACCGCCTCGGCGTGATAGTGGATTTGCGGTTCGGCGCCCATTTCGGTCTCGTCTTTCATCACCAGCCCCAACGAGACGAATGCAGCGGAAATCTTGCGCTCGCCTCATCTTTACGGGGTCCACCGCGGCTTGAAACTTCCGCGGACCTCGCAGGATTTGGCACCAATCTCGAACCTTGTTCAGGTTTCGTGACGGTTGCCCCGGCGTCGCTGGGCCTGTCCCTCAGCCGGTCTTGATGAGTAGAGGCGTATGCTACGGGCGTGTATTTTGGATGTCAAGACGTTTAGGCGTTTAGACGTCCAAATTTAAAACTGAACGCCTATCCGCGGCTGCGCTGGCTGGCGACGAAGATGCCGAGCAGCGAAAGCGCGAGTCCGATCCAGTCCGTCAACGCCGTCGGGCGCGCGAACAGGATCACATCGAGCACGAACGACAGCCCCGGCTGCAGCAGCAGGAGCAGGCCGACCAGCGACGCCGGCAGCACCGGCATCGCCTGCGAGATCAACACCCAGCCGAGCACCTGACCGAAGAAGGCTAGCGCGAGCAGCGCTGCCCAAGATTGGCCATCGGGAATCGCAAAGCTCTGGCCTTCGGCGACCACGGCCAGGGCGAGCATCGCCGCGCAGATCAGGCTGACGCCGCACAGGGCCAGCTGCGGCGTCAGCGCCGGCCGGCGCAGTTGCGCGCGGCGTTGGGTCAGCATGTAGATCGCGTAGGCGATGCCGGTAAGCACGCCAAGGAGAACGCCGAGGCGATAGTCCGCGCTCAGCGCCGACCAGCCCTGTCCCACAATCAGCCACAGGCCGAGAACAGCCAGCGCGAGCCCGAGCGCGAAGCGCCAGCCGAGCTTCTCGCGATAGAACACGACGCCGGCCAAGGCCATGACAAACACCTGGAAGTTGCCGATTAACGTCGCCAGGCCCGGCCCGATGTAGTGGATGCTCCGGTGCCACATAATCAGATCGACGGCGAAGGCCAGCGCGGGCACCGCCAGCCACAGCGCGTCACGCGGACCGAAACGCTTCCACTCGCCGCGCACGATGAGCAGGCCGAGCAGCATCGCGCCGCCGAAGGCGAGACGATAGAACGCCGATACGGTCGGCGCGACGTGGGCGTAGCGTACGAAGATGCTGGTCGTCGAGATCAGCGCCGCGCCCGCGAGCATCTTCAGGAAGGCGCTGCGATAGGCCACGCTGCCGGCCGTGGCGGTGGCGTTCACGGCGTCGTCTTCTCGTGCTCCACTGCAAGCGGCTCGGTCCGGGCCTCGGCCAGCCACTCTTGCAACGCGGGCAGTGCGAACAACGCATCGACATAGTCGCGCTCCGGCGCGCCGAGTTCGACCGCATAGCTGGCGAAACGCGACGCCACCGGCGCATACATCGCATCGGCAATCGAGAATGCGCCGAACAGGAACGGTCCGCGCGCCGCATGGCGCTCGCGTGCCTCGCGCCAGATCATGCGAATACGCGCAATGTCGGCGGCCGTATCGGCATCGATCGCGGGCGCAGGCCCCTGCCGGCGCGTGTTCATCGGCAGATGAGTGCGCAACGCGGAAAACCCGGAATGCATCTCCGCACTGACCGCGCGCGCATGGCCGCGAGCCGTGCGCTCCGCCGGCCAGCCGCCACCGTCGAGAAAATAGTCATTCGCGTATTCGCAGATCGCCAGCGAATCCCAGATGTGTGCGTCGCCGTCGATCAGTACCGGTACGCGCCCGGCCGGCGAGTAGTCCTTGATGCGCGCGTAAAACTCCGGCGTATCGAGCGGCAGCTTGACCTCGTCGAAAGCCACGCCGAACTGGCGCAGCAGCAGCCATGGGCGCAGCGACCAAGAAGAATAGTTCTTGTTGCCGATGACGAGGATGGGTTTCGCGCTCATGGACGGGCATCAGGTGAAGGGGCACGAATTCCACCACACCGACGTGGCGCGATGAAGTGCCGCTTTCAGACCGGATCGACCGCCCAGTCGTCGTCGTACGCCGGATCCGAGCGGCGCTCGGCCAGCGCCGCGTCGATACACTCGGCGATTATGCGCGCTCGCGGCCAGTCGTAGTCCGCCACCATGACGTTGACCAGATCGTTGCACGGCAACCGGCCCGCGGCGCTGGTCAGGTAATAGCCGCCGACGAACGCGACGATGCCCTCGTTCTCGAGCGCGTTCTTGACGAGGTTCGCGTCGATGATGTTTTCGGCCCGGTAGACGATCTTCATGTCCGCCCCGTTCGCATTCCGCTTTTCGCACGCTAACGCATCCGCTCGCCCGGGCAAAGCCTGTCGAATTCCGGCGCCGGATCGGTATACTCCGGAATCCCGTCGGAAAAACCCGAACGACAACGGCCACAGAGCCGCGCGCATACCAAAAAATGAGCAGCAATCCCCCGATCGTCAACAACTTCATCCGCCAGATCATCAATGGCGACCAGGACACCGGCAAGCACGGCGGCCGCGTCGTCACGCGCTTTCCGCCCGAACCGAACGGCTATCTGCACCTCGGCCATGCCAAGTCCATCTGCCTCAATTTCGGCGTCGCCAGCGACTACGGCGGCGTCTGCCACCTGCGTCTGGACGACACCAATCCGATCCGCGAAGACCCCGAATTCGTCGAGGCGATCAAGGCCGACGTGCACTGGCTCGGTTTCGAGTGGGATGCGCTACGCCACGCCTCGGACTATTTCGAGGTCATTTATCTCTGCGCGCTGAAGCTCATTCGCGACGGCAAGGCCTTCGTCTGCGACCTGTCGGCAGACGAGGTGCGCGAATACCGCGGCACGCTGACCGAGCCTGGGCGCAACTCGCCGTACCGCGAGCGCAGCGTCGCCGAGAACCTCGATCTGTTCCAGCGCATGCGCGCGGGCGAATTTCCCGACGGCGCGAAAACGCTGCGCGCGAAGATCGACATGGCCTCGGGCAATATCAACCTGCGTGACCCGGCGCTGTACCGCATCCGCAAGACCACGCACCAGAACACCGGCGACGCCTGGCCGATCTATCCGATGTACGACTACGCGCACTGCATTTCCGACGCGGTCGAAGGCATCACCCATTCGCTGTGCACGCTCGAGTTCGAGGACCATCGTCCGCTCTACGACTGGTGCCTGCAGCAGATCGATCTGCCCAATCATCCCGAACTGACCCAGCCGCTGGTCGATGCAGGCTTGGGCATGCCCGTGAGCACGCCGCAGCAGATCGAATTCGCACGCGGCAACCTCGACTACACGGTGACGAGCAAGCGCAAGCTCGCCGCGCTGGTCGAGGACGGCCTCGTCGACGGCTGGGACGATCCGCGCATGCCCACGCTCGCCGGCGTGCGCCGGCGCGGCTACCCGGCCGCGGCGATCCGCAATTTCTGGGAACGCGCGGGCGTGTCGAAACAGGTGTCTACGATCGAATACTCGGTGCTTGAAGCCTGCGTGCGCGAGGAGCTCGACGCGGCGGCGCCGCGACGCCTCGGCGTGATCGATCCGCTCAAACTCGTCATCACCAACCTTCCGAATGGCCACGCCGAGACGCTGACATTTCCGAACCACCCGAAGAACGAGGCCTTCGGCACGCGTGCCGTGCCGTTCTCGGGCGAATTGTGGATCGAACGCGAGGATTTCCTCGAAGAACCGGTGAAAGGCTTCCATCGCCTCGTGCCCGGCGGCGAAGTACGCCTGCGCGGCGTCGGCATCGTCAAATGCGTCGACGTGAAAAAGGATACAAGCGGAAAAGTGAGCGAAGTGCTTTGCACGCTCGACGCGACATCACGCGCGGGACAGGAAGGCGCCGAACGCAAGGTCAAAGGCACGATCCACTGGGTCAGCGCGCGCCATGCGATCGAGGCCGAGGTGCGTCTGTACGAGCGCCTGTTCACCGTCGCCGATCCCGATGATGACACGGACGGCAAAACCTACCGCGACTACATCAATTCGAACTCGCGCCGGGTCGTGCGCGGCTTCGTCGAGTCTTCACTCGGCGACGCGCAAGCCGGCACCGCGCTCCAGTTCGAGCGTCTTGGCTACTTCGTCGCCGACAGCCGCGACCATGCGCCGGGCCATCCCGTGTTCAACCGCATCGTCACGCTGCGCGATTCGTTCGCCAAGGCTACGAAATGAACGTCCTGCCCTCGTTCGTGGAACTGTCCCTGCCCGACTGGGTGTTCCGCGAAGTCGATGCCGCGAAGATCTACGCCAGCGACGAGGAGCGCGTCGCACTGGCGATCCGCCTCGCCAATCGCAACGTCGAGGAGAAGACCGGCGGTCCGTTCGGCGCGGCCGTATTTACACGTGCGGGCAAGCTGGTCTCCGCCGGCGTCAACCGCGTCGTGCCGCACAGCTGCTCGGTCGCGCACGCGGAGATGGTGGCTTATATGCTCGCGCAGGCCAAATTGCGCCGTTTCCGTCTCAACGAACCCGCGCCGGGCGAAGCGCGCGAGGAATTCGTGCTCGCCACGAGCGCACAGCCCTGCTGCCAGTGCTACGGTGCGACCGTCTGGGCCGGCGTCGACGAACTGCTGATCGGCGCACGCTCCGAAGACGTCGAGGAATTGAGCGAGTTTGACGAAGGCCCGCTGCCCGCGGACTGGATCGGCGAACTGGAAAAACGCGGCGTGCGGGTCAAGCGTGACATCCTGCGCGACGCCGCGCGTGAAGTGTTCCTGCGCTATCGCGAAGCGGGCGGCACAAGCTACTGAGCGCACGGTCCTGGCTGCGCATGTTGGCGCAGCAAAACGCTCGACTGCGTTCTGAGTATAAATTGCAATTTTATATATGATGCTGCACTGCAGAATGCACACAGCATCCCCTTGCTGTATTTTTGCTTTTAAATCGATCTAAAAATCATTCGAACGCCGCCCCGCTCGCCTCGAGGGAACGCCGCATGCGCTGCCGCAGCAATGAACGATCTCTGCTTGGGCCTCCCCTTTCCGCACCGTTCGCTCCTCGACACAAGCACGCGAATCCTGCGCGAGCCGCTTAAGCCTTCTCGTTGCTGCGCGAACGCAACGTTCGGCCGCCAACGATCTTCGATCCGAGTAGAAGACCACTCCGAATCACGGCCTCAGTCCCGGCAAAAAATCCTCGACACGCTGCCCTCCCACATCGCATGGAAGCGAATACAACTTTTTTTCGATGACGTGCAGACACGTCGCAACACCCACGCTTCGCCGCAAGACGCATTTCAGTCCCTGTCTATCAACGCAACAGGAGTGAGCTATGCAATTCGCGAAATGGATGAACCACATCAAGCAACTCGGCTGCCTCGTGCTCTTGAGCCTGCCGTTCGCAGCCGCGGCGCAGACCACGGTCAACGTACTCGCCGAGGCGCCGCAATTCGGCATCTACAGCAGCACCCTGCCGACGAACTACACGCCGCCGCAAGGCGTTATCGTGCTGCGCGGAAACCAATCCTGGTACACGCTCACCAAGCTGACGGCGTCGCAGCAGCAGCAACTCGGCTCCGACCTCAAGGCGAAAGTCACTTACTACGGCGGCTGCGATTCCTACGACCGCATCGAGTCCGTGGTGTATCTGGCGATGCCGCCCGGCGTGCAGCCGACGAGCAACGATCTGCCCAACGCGATCGAGATGGCGCGCTTCATGTCGTCGTTCAACTACTACGACCAGGCTGCGCCGATCTACGTCTACCCATACATGAACATCGGCTCGTACCAGCGCTTTCTCGCGAACGGCGCGCAGGACATCTGGGTAGGCATCGCCGGCGGCTCGAACCCGACCTTCCCGCCCTCGCAGGGCTACCAGAAGTGCTGGGACAGCAACGGCAATCCGAGCACGAACATCCCGCTCACCACGTTTCCACCGAACATCACCGAAGCGCAGGCGCCGTACGTCGGCTTCAGTTTCGCGCTTGATTTCGTCTCCTCGCAATCCGCCGGCACGCCCGCATCGACCGATGTCGTGGCCGCGGTGTTGAATGCGCCCACCGTGGTCGGCTCGAGAACCGTCGCCCTGTCTATCGCCGGAACAATGATCGTGCCGAGCTCCGGAAGCGGAACGACCGTCACCGGCACCGTGATCGTGATCGTCACCAGCCATGGCAGCGATTCGGAATACGGCTTCAACACCGGCAATACGCTGGTCATCAACGGCACGCAGGTAGGCAGTTCGTTCAGCACACAGGCGGACTGCGCGCCGTACGCAAGTAGCACGATCAATCCGCTGAACACGTCGCTGGAAGGAAACACCACCGGCAGCCACCCGTCCAATCCGAGAAACTGGTGCCCGGCTACGCCCGTGCGCACCACGGCGGCGAACCCGGGCGTCCCCAACCCGACAACGAGCAACCCCGGCACGCCGATTCAGGCGCAGGTGTTCAGCAACGTCACCCTTAATGTCGGCAGCAATAACGTCGTGCTGAATATGGGGCCGTTCCAGACACGGTTCGGCGGCGCGTACAACGCGAGCAACGGCGACTACTATCCGACGTCGATCACATTCGTGCCTTCGCCGTGAGCATGCGCCAGGCGGGTTTCTGATCTGACATCATCGCATCCGTGCTCGTCGCCCACGCGGCGAGTACGGTTGTTCGATTTGGCCGTACGGTACGACGCGTGGTTAAACGAGATTGGAGCGGGTAGGCGGTTCCAGCTATAACACGGGCATGCGCCTAGCGCGGGCGACGCGTCCGGGTTATCGTTGCCGCTGTCCGTTGGGAGAACGCTGATGCCGCGCGTGGTCATTTCGCTCCTTGCACTCCTGTTTGCAGATTCCGTTTTAGCGATCGAACCGTTTCCATCCGGTTTTCACACCAGCGAAATAGCGACCAACGGCACCACGCTGCATGTGCGCACAGGTGGCAGCGGTCCGGCTGTGGTCCTGCTGCACGGTTTCGCCGACACCGGCGACATGTGGGCCAGCGCCGCGGCGGCGCTCATGCATGACCATACCGTGATCGTTCCCGATCTGCGCGGCATGGGATTATCCGCGCATCCGGACACGGGCTACACCAAAAAGAATCAGGCCGTCGACATCGCAGGCGTGATGGACGCTCTGAAGATCCAGAAAGCGGCTTTGGTCACGCACGACATCGGCAACATGGTGGGTTATGCGCTGGCGGTGCAATATCCGGATCGAATCACGAAATGGATGGTGATCGACGCACCGTTACCGGGCATCGGCAACTGGGAGGAGATCAAGCAAAGTCCGCTGCTCTGGCATTTCAATTTTCGCGGTCCCGACGAAGAGCGGCTGGTCGCCGGACGCGAACGGATCTACCTCGACCGTTTTTACAACGAGTTGTCCGCCGATCCGAAAAAGATCGACGAGGCGACACGCCAACACTACGCCGCGTTGTACGCACGCCCGCATGCCATTCACGATGCGTTCGAGCAATTCGGCGCCTTCAATCAGGACGCGCTCGACAATAAAGCGCTGCTGGCCGAAAAAGGCAAACTCGCAATGCCGGTGCTTGCCGTGGGTGGAGAAAAATCGGCCGGCAAGAGGCAGGCGGACATTCTCGCCCTCGTCGCGACCCACGTCACCGCGGACGTGATTCCCGATTCCGGTCACTGGATCATGGAGGAGAACCCGGGCGCTACCGTCGCGATGATGACGGCTTTCCTATCGAACTGATGCGCGCGGTCGAGGAAGCGAAACCGCGGCAAACCGATAAACTGCTTGGACATTCGTTGAGGAAATAAGGGGGGATCCTCGGCGACGCGTTCGGCCATGCCGGACGCCCGCCGTCCCCGATTCCCTCACCGTTCCATGCCTACCGTCGTCGTTTCCTAACATCGATCGGTCCAACCGCGCCCAACATTCGGCGCGTGCGCAATCTTCTGGCAGCGAAACATTGATCGATGCACGAGCAACGTGGCGTTGGCATTGGCTCCATTTGCGCCAGAGAAAATTTTGCTTCCGGTGTCAAAGAGGACTCGCATCTGCAACCGCTGCAGTCACTTAGCTGCGTACGGCCGAAGTATGGAGCGGGTGATGGGAGCCAGCTCGGTCGACGGGCGACCTTAGCCGGGTTCTCCAAGCACCTGACAATATTGACCGTACACCCTTAGCTAGAGCCGGACCTGTGCTCAGATCGTAGCACGTCGACGGAGCTATGGCAGGTGTACTAGGCAGTGGACCGACTGAATCTTTCCTTCATTGGGGAACGCCTGACCCGCGCGAAACGGTCCCCTTGAACCGCTAGTTAGGCACCGTGGCCCGGCGCACAGCAAGTGCCGCTCGAAGCGCCGAAAGCGCCGACCAGAAGAACACGCAAACGACAGCACCCAACATTCCCAGGAGCCAGAGGAAGTACGCAGCAATGTAGGGCGGCGCGTGCATTAGGCCGAGTGCCGTGTAGCAGGCGAACGCAATGCAAACAAGCACGGCCAGCGCCGAGCGACCCCACGAGCGTCGATAGGTTGCGGGGCGCAGCACAGCAAGAAGCAAGACTACTTGCGCAGTTACGAATGCGCCAACGATAAGCACGCCTTCCAACGGGTAAGGGAACGGCGGCTGCAAATGGCGGACGTAGATCAGATACGGGTTAGGCTCTCGGCCTTCCACAAATACGGCCACGAGACCCAGAAGCCACGCGGCGATTAACGGGGCGTATCTCACGGTGCCTAACGCCTGAGTTAAGCCGCGCCGAAGGCGTCGGCTTGAATGATTAGTGAGGCCTCGCGGCCTACGGCTTGCGCTCGACCCAGCTCGGCCTGAGCCCAGCCTCGTGCTCTTTGCGAACAGCTTCAAGGGACGCCTCCCACCCAAGGTCGGCCTCAATCTCGCCAATGCAAGCCCAGCAGTCTCCGCCACAGTCACCAGAGAGCGGGTCGTCGGACCGATTTAGCTCCCGGCCGCAGAGCGTGCACTTCTCGGATGGCTGGGAAGGTTCGACCATGGGGGCTAACGCTTGAGGTAAGTGGCCGCTGCCACAGTGAGCGTCAGGTTACCGCGCGACGTCGCAGCGGTCCACTTGACCGAATAGTTAGGGCCCGTCAGGAATTCTAGGCGCGTTTGCACAGCTCGGAATATTTGCCGGCGGATAGTATCCACCTACTGCGTTTGGAAGGGGTGGCGCATATGGAACTTGCCACTTAGGCAAGCTGTAGTCGTTGAACCAGTAAGCGAGGGTATGCCACTCAGGCTGTTTAGTGGTTCTTTGGAGTACCGAAGAAGGAGAGCAATTTTTCCGATACTTTTCGAAGAGCCATCGGATGTCGTCAAAGTGTCTGCCCTTGGATGTCCTTTCTGTGTCAGCCCATTCGCCGTCAGAACTCTGGTAGGAGACGTCGGTCTCGCGAAAGGTGCCAATGACCCAAGCACGATAGCCGACCACTAACACCAAAATAGATGCGATATAGATGAGGGGGGCTGCTGCCTTTTGCAGGAGTGGATTGCGCTTCAAGAAGGGCCCTAACGCTTGAGCTAAGCGGCCGCTGCCGCGTACGCCATGATAGCGCGAGTGCCCATCGCAGCGGGAGAGTTCCTACGCAAAAGTGGACACCCATAAGTTAGGTATATCGTGCTTCAAACTCACTGGGAGATTGGTAACCCAGTGCGGAGTGTAGCCGTTGCGTGTTGTAGAAATCGATATAGCGTCGTAGAGCTGCTCGCAGCGTGTGTTCGCTGGTGAACTGCTGGCGGTGATACATGTCCGATTTCATCGACTTGTTCCACGACTCCATATGCGCGTTGTCCGTCATCCGGCGCGGACGATTCACGCTCTGCACAAGGCCGCCCCGTGTGAGCAAATGCTTGAATTCGCTGGCAAGAAACTCGATACCGCGATCGCTGTGAACGAGCGTGCCCGGCGCCGGCTGGCGATGGCGAATAGCCGATGCCAATGCGCGGCGAGTCAGACGAGCGGTCTTTTCCCTTCCCAACGCCCAACCGAGCAGCCGGCGTGAGTGGCGGTCCATAACCGTCGCCAGATAGCGCCAGCTGCCTGAGACTTGAAGATAAGTGACGTCTGCAACCCACACCTGATTTGGCCGCTCGATCCTCAGTGCATGGACTTTATTGTCGCTCTGGGCAAAGAACCGGGCGATGCCGGGAATGCGGCGATAGAGCTTGGCTGAGCAGGCGCGGATAGCGTGCTTGCGCATCAATCGTTCGATTCGCCTGCGTCCGGCAGACTCCCCCTCTCGCTTCAGTGCCGCGTGCACGCGCGGACTGCCATAGGTCTCGTGGCTGTCGCGATGCACCTGGCGTATTACACCCTCGATCCCGGGTTATAGCACCGCCGCGAGTCCCTCGCAGACGGTCGCGACCTGTTTCCCGATCAGCCGTAGTACGCGGCCACGACTGTTCGGATGCTTGTGAAGCACGGTGACGCCTATGCTCCCGTCGGGCAGCTCTCGCTCCCAGCGTTTGTGCGTCCCACCCGCCATGCGATGAATCAACTTCGCAACCTGCACGTCCCGATACTCGTCATGCCCGTCACGTTGGGGGTCATCGACAATCTTCATCACGACTGCTAGCCAACATACCAGCACTTCTACTGGGTCAACTGCTCGCTCGCGCAACGACGCCCACAAGGCGTTCGCTCGCTCTGCTGGTGGTTTACCGGCGAGACGAAACGGTTCGATTCGCTGACCTGCACGTCGATACTGTGCCTTGATCCCGTTGATCGCCTCAACGATCCGCGCGTCCTGTCGATTCGCGGTCAGCAACTCAACCGCGCGGCGACGATATGGTTTCAACTCGGCCGAGCTGCAGCTGCCCTTGAAGTAGCTGCCGTGTCGTCGGTAGTGGTCGACGTGGCGGCGGCAGTAGAGGCGATTCAAGCCCTTCTTCTTGATGGCCGTAGTCGGTTGAGTGCAGCCCACAACGCGGCAGCGGTCGTACGCGTCCTGAGGCCCTGCAATGCGTCGCCGAATGTCTAGCTTCCGGTCTTGTCGCCGGGTCATGCGGTCACCAAACTAGACGCCCCGTCACCCGCCGCACGAACAGGACTCAACGCACGAGCGACCCTCTGCACGGTCGAGACCCCACAACCGATTACCTTGGCGATTTTCAGCTTGCCCATTCCCTGACGGAGAAGGTCTGCGATCCTCTCCTCGGTCTTGGCTCCTACGCGCGGTCGGCCCAAGGTCCTACCCTTAGCCCTTGCTGTCGCTAGTCCGGCCAGTACGCGTTCCTTGATCATCGCTCGCTCGAACTCGGCAAAGACACCCATCATGGAGAACAGCGCACGCCCCGAAGGCGTCGTCGTGTCGACCGCTTGCTGGTGCAGGTACAGACCGCAGCCCACAGACTGTAGCTCGCCAAGGAACCCGAGCAGGTCTTGAAGACTACGACCGAGACGATCGACCGACCACACGGCCGCGATGTCGAACCTGCCGCGCACCGCATCTTTCAGCATCGCGTCCAGAGCGCGGCGCTTGTCGCGACCCTTGGCACCGCTGATGCCGGCATCCTCGTAGACCTCTACGACATTCCATCCACGCTGCTGTGCCACCTCGTCCAACTGGCGGCGCTGGTGTTCGGTCTGTTGACCGTCGGTCGAGACGCGAAGATATATCGCTACCCGCCTCGCGTCGTTGTGTCTGGCTTTCGGCATTGCTGACTCCCCAAGTGGACGGTCGTCAGCGTAGCGTCATAACATACCGAAATCAACTGATTTCGGTATGCGTCTTTTGTCGTATGCAATCTCTCGATAAATCAAGAAATTGGTTAACGCCGGACTGAGGGGGTTTCCGTATGGGTAGCTTTACCCATTTCCCAGATCAAAAAGCAGGACGGTGACTGTGACATGCCGTTCTCGATCTTGAGGCAGGGCAAAGGTGAATGAATAACTCGATTCATCAAGCTTGACCGGGCCCCTAACGAAGGATGCATGCGATTGTGTGAGGTCGCGTGCCTTTGCGATCACTTCTGTGAAACCAGCATTCCTGCTGAGGATGACGAGCGCTGTCTTCGTATCCCGCCATGTTAGATAACTTAGAAGTTGATCAATGGCAGCGAGGAATTGCTTATCTCCCTTCCAGATTTTGAACTCTGCAACGAATAGATTCCCACCATCGGAGCGAATCAGTATGTCCGTCTTACCTTGATAGTTGAAAGCTTCACCTGTAGCTGCGCCGAAATGCGCGTTCAGCGGCACCAAGAAGATGTCACGAAGTGTTTCCTCGTCGTGCTGGCGAGTCCGCGAGGAGCTTTGTTCGATGCTGCGCCCCGCACCTCGAATGAGAGCTAAGATCGTTTCATACTGTTCCTGCGCCAGCGTTGGATCAGGAGTGGCTGCTGGCCGCATTGGAGGAAGCTGGGGAGTTACTCGTTGCTTTATCGTGGGGGCGACAAATGTTCGCGCATCCCCAGGTTTTTCGCGAAGCCGGATGCCCATGCTCGCAAGCTCTGCGGCTGAGCCTTTCTGACGGAGGAGCCTTTCACGCCGAGCGTCTATGCGTTGCCGAACACTTGAAGAAAGGGTTTGCGGGTAGGTCGCCCAGCTTTGTCTGTGCCAATTCAGATACCGCTCAATAGAGTCCAACCAAGAGTCAACTTCACGCTTCACCCTTTCGGCGGGAAGAGCCCTATCCTCTATTGTTCGTGTGATGGTGTGGCCGTTCAATACTCCATCGGGCGGTCCTGTATCGTACGTGCTGGGTTGCAGATTGAAGAATTCAGGATCACCTTCAAATTGAAGCTCAAAATCGTATGCTTCCCCTGGGACTGATATCTGCCTATCCCTCCTCCACTCATCTCGGACGGTGACATTTCGTTCATGGTGAGTGAGCGAAAGACTGCTCCTATCAATGGTCGGGATCGCTACACCAAACTTGTCGACAAAGTAGGCGGTCAGTGTGTCTGGGTCGGTATTGAGGATGCGCTGCTCGGGAAGAGCCTCGACTTCTGCGCTTGCCGCCCCGATGCGGCTCTGAATCGCATCGAACACGTTTCCACCGCGAAACAAATAGCTGAGTCTCTTGGTTCTTCCGTACATCGGCGCCTCCTGTAGGAGCTTGGGCATCACCCACTTGACGCAGTATAGCCACCGAGATCGTTTCCCTCGGGTTGCCTGTCATAGCGGCGTAGGAAACCGGAAACAGCCCTGAGAAGGAAGAATTTCCGGTCCCTATCGAGGAGAGCTAAAGCTCTCTCCGAGGGTCCTTAGAATTCGAGCGGCCCGTCGTCGACGGGTTCTGGGACCACCTCCGCCTCGTTTGCAATCGCCGCGCGTAGCTCCTTTGCTTTGCCCGTCAACTCTGCCCAAGTGTCTGTTTTCCAGTCTCCACGTACGCGCAACCCGACGCACCAGTTGCGGATGGTCTTGTCCGTAACCCCGAATCGGTCGCCAGCTTCCTTTTGCGTGGCGAACTCTAATCTCTCAGCTGCCTCGCGGAACTCGTCGAGTCGAGACTCGTTGTCCTGCGACCAACTCCATCCATCGCTGCCGAGCTCGCACTTGAGCGGGACAACAGCGTCGGCGCCGAGACCAGTGCGGTTTTTTTCCAATCTCAGCGTAAAGCATGCCTGACCCACGACCGTAGGCGTGCTCTTCACAAGGTTGAACCGATGGCTCAGCACGGTCTCTAGTGCGGTCGACCCTGACATCTTGCTGTGCTTGTTGTTGTGATGCACTCCGATGACCGCACGACCCCGCGCGAGACGCTTAAGGAACCGATTCAGACTCTGGAATGCTGTCGCGTCGTTCTCATCTTCCAACTGCGCAAGCGTGCGATAGTTGTCCAGCACGACGAGACCCGCCTTCATGTCCTTGGCAATGTCGCAGATTAGGTCCTGCCCGGTTGGGTCACACAGGTCCGGGAACGCATGGAGATGGTCCTCATGGGCCAAGTCGCGAGCAAGCAGCTTGAACGGTTCACCAGCCGTTAGGTCAACCTTTAGTGTGTCTCGAAGCTTCGTCATACGAGCATGCAGATCGTGCCTGCCCATCTCACCGTCAACGTACAGGACAGGCACGGCCGGACCGCTGTAGTCAAAGCAACTGACGTGCTTCGAAGCGATAAGCGCGAGGGTCAGTCCGAACCACGTCTTGCCTACGCCCGCGTCCGCATGAAGCATCGCAACCTGCCCCTCGTACAACCAAGGGTGGATGATGGTGCGTGGTGTGGGCAGTTCAGATGCAAGGAACTCAGTCAGGCAGACATAGCCGAGGTCTCTGGGGTCGATGGTGTTTGGTTTTTTGGTCACGCCTTGCATCCTTCATAGTCTGCGCATCGACCAACAGACGTAGTCGACGAGGGGGTACGGGGGTAAATTCGAACTCGTCCGACCTTTGATGTCAGCACGAATTTTTGCGATCAAACATTGCGGGTGATCATCGCGGCATGTAGGTCGCGAGGAGAGCTTTGAGACCTACAAGGTCGAGACCGAAGTCAAGCTTATTCAGGGAATGACGGTGTTCACGCCGCGGCATGCTCAGGTAGTGCACATAAGTTCCACCTGTCGAGTCCCGGGGCGCGTGACCTGCGATGCTGTCAACGACATCTGCCTCCATGTGCCCACGAGCCTTGGTCTTGAACGCATGACGGAATGAGTGCAGGACTTTTTTCCCCGTCGGGTCGTGTACGCCGAGAAACTTTGCGTATGCCGTAAAGTCGTTGGAAACCTTCGTTCCGACATCGCCGCCGCTCACGGGTCCCCACAGAAGGCGCTCATGCCCGCCCTCGTGCCGCTTTGTAGCAAGCTCCGCTATCCCGAGGTCGACAACATGGGCGTGCAAAGGGATGCTCCTTGTCGCCGACAGGTTTTTGAGCGACGGTCGTACCTTGTTCTTGCGTATCAGCATCAGCGGCACTGCTTCGCCCTGTTCATCGCGAACCATGATGTCGTCGACCATCAAGCCCGCTATCTCGGATCGACGTGCACCGGTGTAGCACGTGAACAAGAGGAACCATGGGAAGTAGGTCAAACGATCCGGAGTCAGGGCACGCTGGGACCGGCGATCGACGAACGCCTTGAGGTTGTCCGGGTCGAGCATCCGGCGAATCTCATCGTCCGACCACGGCTCGCGGTCACGATCCTCGTCATCAACGTCGTCGCCTAACTTGTATGCCATCCCGGCGGCGCAGTGCTCCTTGACGTAACCCTTATCCTTCGCCCAGTCGAAGAAGCGGACAATTCGTTGCAGGTACTCATCGACCGTGCGCTCGCCTAAGCGTTCCGACTGAGTCCAATCTGCCGCTCTCATCGACGCCTCAAGCGCGATCAGGTCTTCGTCTGCGTCAGAGCCGTTGCTTCTCGGGGGACGATTGTTGATGAACCACTCGTAGCGATCAAAGTCCTCACGGTTTACCGAGCCAATCGGCTTGTCCTGCCCAATCAGACCGATGAACGTCTGGCCCGCGAGAGATGCCTTCCCTGCCGGCTTTTCCCTCCATGCCCGCTCGGTCGCCGCCATATGTGCAAGGTACTCCCGCCACACCTGTCCGAGAGCTGTACTCGCGCGACCACTCGTTGACACTGACAGGCCGACGTTGTTCTTTGCCTGTGGCTCGACGGTGAGACGAGTGCCGACATAATGGCAAGCGTCGGCCTTTTGGTCGAACAGGGATGCTGCAGCAGGGAGCCAGGACAGGAGCAGTGCTCGCTGGGAATCGGAATCGAGCTCGGCGAACTGTTCCGTCCCAACGAGCGGCACGAAGTCGTGGGATGCCTCGCCCGTCGCGATTTCCCCAGCCTTGGCAAAGGCTGCTTCGCGCTCAGGCTGTGAAGCACACCAACGCTCGATGCCATGTTGCGAGGGCATCGCCGGTGCGACTGCATCCATGAGGTGGTCCAACACGTCGGATACGCCCACGCAGTTGTCGCTGTAGCGCTCAAGCCCCCCGGGCTCCAGGCCTACCTCAATGCGGCGGCGGATTGCCGCATCCTTCTCCACCATGCGCTTCCGCCATTCGGCGACAAGCTCCTTTACCCCAACATCCGATAACGTCTTCACAGCTTGTCTTACCACCCCGATAAACCTACGAACTTCAAACGCGTAAAGGCCCGCCTTGAGACGCGCCTTGCGGCTGTCGTCTTCTCGGAGGGACACGTGTATTTCCCCACGACCGATGCACTCCCGAACATCAGCCGGAATCGTCATGCGAAAGTGGTATGTCGACTTCCGCAGGACGAGGTAAGACACCCCCATAGCACCCCCATTTCGTAGCAGCTATTCGTAGCAAGCTACCGACCGCAGGGGGTCACACGGTTATATTGTCAGGCAGGACCTACAGTTACGTAGGACTGGAGCGGGTGATGGGAATCGAACCCACGTTAGCAGCTTGGGAAGCTGCAGTTCTACCATTGAACTACACCCGCTTGGCGAACAACTGCCTGCGGCGAAGCTTATCGGCCCCGCCGCGCGGAAAGCAAGAATCGGCCGTCAATCGGTTTCAGGCCACGGCGGAGACGAACGCGGCGTTGCGTGATGTCGACGAACGTGCGGACATGGGCTTGGCGACGCGGCGCAATTCCGCCGGCAGCTCGCAGGCGATGGCCTTGGCCAGCGCGCGGATTTCGGGCAAGCTGCTGCACTCCCACATCGATCCGCGCAGCAGCGTGCCGAGGCAGCGCAGGCCGTGCCGCGGTGTGATATCGGCGCGCAGCAGACGGCCTTCGGCATCGGTGGCGAGACCGAGATCGAGTTCGTCGGGGTGGGCGACGCCTTCTTGCACCATCTGCTGGATCAACGGGTGATCGGTCGCGTTCACCGAGATGTTGAAGCCCGTGGCCTGGATGACGAGGTCGGCGGCGAAGCTGCGCACGCTCTCGGCGCCGCGCGGCTGTACGCGCACTTCGAGCTGGTCGCGTTCGCCGGCGCGCACGTCGATCGAGCGGATGTGCGCGGCGAGAATTTTCAGCCGGCCCTGCGTGCGCAGGCGCGCGAGTTCGTTCGTCGTCTGCTGCGGCAGGCGATGGCGCGCGGACTCCCACAACCAGCGCAGATGGCGCAGGAAGCGGGCGCGTTCGGCAGTATCGAGCAGACGCCAGAGGCCCTGCGTTTCCGCGCGCAGGCCATCGATGACAGAGCGCCATTCGACGTCCTCGTCGTCCATCGCCGCGCGGATCTCGCGCAGCCAATGCACGACCTGCGGCCGCGCGCGTAATGCGTCGACCAACGACGCCTGGTGTTCGTAAGGCTGGCCGGGCGCGGGATTATGGTTGCGCGGCAGACGGCCATGGCGCGAAATCGCGGTGAGTTGCGCATTTGGCCACAGGCGCGCCGCGCTCTGCAGCGCATCGACCGCAGTCAGGCCGGTGCCGAGCACGACGACGCGCTCGGGCGCCCGACGCGGCAATGGCCAATGCCAAGGATCGGCCGTATAGGCATGGCTGGCGCGCGCCGCTTCGGTGACTTCGGCCAGCGGCGTGGAGGGCAGTGCGCCGATCGCGAGCACCACGCCGTCGGCGTCGAAGTCCTCGCCGTCGGCCGTGCCGACGACGTAACCGTTTGCATCGTCGCCGCGCACACTGGTCGCATCCGTCGAAAGCACGCGCAATGCCAGGCCGCGTTCGCGCGCGGCGGATATCTCGCGCGCAAGTACGGCCTCGACATAGTCGCCGTACCAGGCGCGCGGCACGAAATCGAGGCCCTTGACCGGCCAGCCCTGCGCCTGCCCATGGGCGATGAATCCGCCGACGTCGTCGGCAAACAGGCCCATGTTGGCTGCGCGCACGTTGAGCAGGTGGTGCTCGGCCGTGGTCGAGTAGGCGACGCCACGGCCCGGTGCCTGACGGCCGACGAGCCAAGTTAGGTCGAACTCGCCAGGCTGGCCACGGCGCAGGAGCTCGCCCACGACAGCAGAGCCCGCGGCTCCCCCGCCGATCACGATAAGTCGCTGCATATTGAGTTTGTTCGGCAGCCGCGTCGAAGCGGCGATGGCTGAATGGAAGCACAACGACTGTTAGGAGTTCGCTAAATCGAAAGTCCCCGCGGTGATGTGGATATGCCTGCGGCGATGTGGCGGCGCGGCATCGCGAACCGCGTGGCACCGGGCCCGCAGCCGGCCGCGGACCGGCCATATCACCCGAAGCGATAACTGCCGCGCATGTCCCTATAACAAAAGGTACGTTCTGGCATCTGCCCGGGAGGACTAGGATCGCCCCATCGCGTCTGGATATTCAGACGTCTAGCCGTCCAAACCGAAGCGAGTGCCGCCGTGTCTGCCCAACCGAATCGCATTCTGTCGCCATTTTCCGAGGACAAGCTCGCGTTGCTCGCGCGCCTGACCGAGGGGCTGGACACCGACTCGCTGTACTGGCTGTCGGGTTATGTCGCCGGCGTGGCCGCCTCCTCCCGTCACGTGCCGCTGAGCGCCGCCGTCGCGGCCAACCTGGCCGTGCCCTTGCCGGCGAGCGTCGCGCCGGCCGCCGAAGCGCAGGTTTCAACCCGTCTGACCATCGTCTACGGCAGCCAGACCGGCAACGCCAAGCGCCAGGCCGAGGTGCTCGCGCGCGAAGCCGAAGGCGCGGGACTCAACGTCCGCCTTGTCCGCGCCGACGCCTACGCGACGCGCGAACTGGCCGGTGAGCGCCTGCTCTACGTCGTGATTTCAACCCAGGGCGACGGCGATCCTCCGGACGATGCGCGCGGCTTCGTCGAATTCCTCGCCGGCAAGCGCGCGCCGAAGTTGCCGCAGCTCAAATTCGCCGTGCTCGGCCTGGGCGATTCGAGCTATCCGCAGTTCTGCGCGATCGGAACGAAGATCGACGCGCGCCTCGCCGAGCTCGGCGCGACCCGTTTGTTTGCACGCGGCGAGGCCGATCTCGACATCGCCAGCGTCGCCGCACCGTGGTCGAAACAGGCGCTGGAACAAGCACGCGAGCTGCTCAAATCCGATTCGCCCGCACCGCGCGCGGCCACGGTCACCCCGCTGCGCAGTGCCGTGCACGTGCATGCGTCGGCTTGGACGCGCGAGAAACCGTTCACGGCGCCGCTGCTCGCGAACCAGCGTATCAGCGCACGCGACGGCGGCAAGGACATCCGCCATGTCGAGCTTTCGCTCGAGAGCTCGGGTTTGAGCTATCACCC
>Ga0207703_10000797_pt1 | contig 31085 bp, 30 predicted proteins | sample KBSSwiS12_FD_184304 | JGI IMG/M metagenome (GOLD analysis project Ga0207703, IMG submission 184304) | Switchgrass rhizosphere microbial communities from Kellogg Biological Station, Michigan, USA - KBS Switchgrass S1-2 (SPAdes) (version 2) | ecosystem: Host-associated > Plants > Roots >...
GGCCACCGGGTCGCGCTGGTCAGCGACGAACGCGGCGTGCGCTTCCCTGGCCTGTTCGAGGGTGTGCAGACCCATATCCTGCCCGCCGGCCGCCTGTCGGGCGGCCCGATCGGCTGGGCCAAGGCGGCCAAGGCGATGCTCAGCGGGCGCAGCATGGCGATCGAGCTGTTCCGCCATTTCCAGCCCGCCGCGGTGATCGGCTTTGGCGGCTATCCCGCGCTGCCGGCGCTGCTCGCGGCGTTCAGCCGCCATATCCCGACCGCCATTCACGAACAGAACGCCGTGCTCGGCCGCGTCAACCGGCTCGTCGCCGGCCGGGTCAGCGCCATCGCCACCTCCTATGCCACGGTCGAGCGGCTCAAGGACGGCTATCGCAGCAAGACCCATCTGGTCGGCAACCCGGTGCGCGATTCGATCATCGCACTGCGCGCCAAGCCCTATCCGCTGATCGAGGAGGACGGCATCTTCCGCGTGCTCGTCACCGGCGGTAGCCAGGGTGCCAGCGTGCTGAGCCAGGTCGTGCCCGACGGCCTGTCGCTGCTGCCGATCAATTTCCGCCGCCGCCTGCAGGTGACGCACCAGGCGCGGATCGAGGATATCGACGCCGCGCGCGCCAAATATGCCGAGCTGCAGATCGCCGCCGACCTCGCCACCTATCTGCCTGACCTGCCCGAGCATCTCGCCTGGGCGCATCTCGTCATCGCGCGCGCAGGCGCCTCGACGCTGGCCGAGCTGACCTGTGCCGGCCGCCCCGCAATCCTCGTGCCGCTGCCCAGCGCGACCGACGATCACCAGACCGTCAACGCCCGCGAAATGACCGCGGCCGGTGGCGCGCGGACGATCGACCAGCGCAATTTCACGCCCGTCGAACTGGCCAAGCAGATGCAGCGCCTCGGCCTCGATCCGGCGGCGTTGCAGAACGCCGCCGCCCGCGCGCGCAGCTGCGGCCGCCCCGATGCGGCGCGCGATCTCGCCGACCTGGTCGAAAGCCTTGCCGAGACCGGCGGCGACATGCCGATCGGGCTGGCCCAACCGAAGAAGAATGACGGGATGGCGTTCGCATGAGGGGTGTCGCGACCGATATCGGCACGATCCATTTCGTCGGCATTGGCGGCATCGGCATGTCGGGCATCGCCGAGGTGATGCACAATCTCGGCTACAAGGTGCAGGGCTCCGACGTGGCCGAGGGCTATGTCATCCAGGGCCTGCGCGACAAGGGCATCACCGTGCATATCGGCCATAGCGCCGACAATCTCGGCGACAGCGCGGTGGTCGTCACCTCGACCGCGATCAAGCGCGACAATCCCGAGGTCGATGCCGCGCTGGAACGCCGCATTCCCGTGGTGCGCCGCGCCGAAATGCTCGCCGAGCTGATGCGGCTGAAGTCGACCGTCGCGGTCGCCGGCACGCACGGCAAGACCACCACGACTTCGATGGTCGCCGCGCTGCTCGATGCCGGCGGGGTCGACCCGACGGTGATCAATGGCGGCATCATCAACAGCTATGGCTCCAACGCCCGGCTCGGTGCCAGCGACTGGATGGTGGTCGAGGCGGACGAGAGCGACGGCAGCTTCCTGCGGCTCGACGGCACCATCGCGGTGGTCACCAACATCGATCCCGAGCATCTCGATCATTATGGCTCGTTCGACGCGGTCAAGGATGCGTTCGTCGAGTTCGTCGAGAATGTGCCTTTCTACGGCGCGGCGCTGCTGTGCCTCGATCATCCGGAGGTGCAGGGCATCATACCGCGCGTCCGTGATCGCCGCGTCGTCACCTATGGCTTCTCGGCCCAGGCCGATGTGCGCGGCGTCAACGTCACGCCCGTCCCCGGCGGCAACCGTTTCGAGGCGATCGTGCGCAGCCGCGACGGATCGACGCGGTCGATCGAGCATATCGAACTGCCCATGCCCGGCCGCCACAATGTCCAGAACGCGCTGGCGGCGATCGGCGTGGCGCTGGAAATGGGTATCCCGGACGAGACGATCCAGCGCGGTTTCGCCAAGTTCGGCGGCGTGAAGAGGCGCTTCACCAAGGTCGGCGAAACGGGCGGGGTGACGATCATCGACGATTATGGCCATCACCCGGTCGAGATCCGCGCGGTGCTCGCCGCGGCGCGCGAGGGCGTGCAGAGCCGCGTCATCGCGGTCGTCCAGCCGCACCGATTCACCCGGCTCGGCAATCTGATGGAGGAGTTCCAGGCCGCCTTCAACGACGCCGACATGGTGCTCGTCGCCCCGGTCTATGCCGCCGGCGAGGCGCCGATCGAGGGCGTCGACGCGGCCGCGCTGGTCGAGGGGCTCAAGCGTCGCGGGCACCGCTCGGCGGCGACGGTCGGCGGACCGGAAGAGCTGGCCACGGTGCTCGCCGCGACGGTGCAGCCCGGCGACATGGTCGTCTGCCTGGGGGCTGGGGATATTACCAAATGGGCGGCCGGCCTCGCGGATGCGATCGAGGCGGCGCGATGATCCTCACCCCCGTCCCGTTCGCTTCGAGCAAAGTCGAGAAGCTGATCTCCGACAGCGGTGAAGGAGAGGGCTGCGCATGAGCGTCTGCTACGCCCTTCCGCCGCTGCGCGGTTCCGTCGAGCATCAGGGCTCGCTGGCCGACTTCATCTGGTTCCGCACCGGTGGGCCGGCCGAGTGGCTGGTGCGGCCCGAGGACGTGAAGGATCTGGCGAGCTTCATGGCTGGCCTCGACGCCGATACACCCGTGTTGCCGGTCGGGGTCGGCTCGAACCTGATCGTGCGTGACGGCGGCGTGCCCGGCGTGGTCGTGCGTCTGCCCAAGGCGATGGCCAAAGTGTCGGTCGAGCCAGGTCATCGCGTACGCGCCGGTGGCGGGGCAATGGGCATCACCGTCGCCAGCGCGGCGCGCGACGCCGGGATCGCGGGGCTCGAATTCCTGCGCGGCATCCCCGGCACTGTTGGCGGCGCGGTGCGGATGAACGCTGGCGCCTATGGCCGCGATACCGCCGACATTCTCGTCGAACTGACGGTGGTGACGCGCGCCGGCGAGATCGAGACCTGGCCGGCCGAACGGCTCGGCTACACCTATCGTCATTCCGACCTGCCGCGCGGCGCGGTGGTGGTCGAGGCGCTGTTCCAGGGCACCCCGGGCGACCCCGCGGTGATCGGCGCCGAGATGGACCGCATCGCCGCCGAGCGCGAAGCGTCGCAGCCGCTGCGCTCGCGCACCGGCGGTTCGACCTTCAAGAATCCGGACGGGCACAAGGCCTGGGCGCTGATCGACGCCGCCGGTTGCCGCGGCCTGCGCAACGGCGACGCCCAGGTCAGCGAGAAGCATTGCAATTTCCTGCTCAACCTCGGCGCCGCGACCAGCGCGCAGATCGAGGAACTGGGCGAAGAGGTGAGGGCGAAGGTATTGGCGCATTCCGGTGTGGCGCTCGAATGGGAAATTCAGAGGGTGGGTACCTCTTCTCCCTCTCCCCTCCGGGGAGAGGGGCAGTCGCAAACGACACCGCTCGCAACTGCCCCTCTCCCAACCCTCTCCCCAGAGGGGAGAGGGCTATGACGCCCCTCCACATCGCCGTCCTGATGGGCGGCTGGTCGGCCGAGCGCGAGGTCTCGCTGATGTCGGGCGCCGGCGTCGCCGACGCGCTGGAATCGCTCGGCCACCGCGTCACCCGCATCGACATGGACCGCGATGTCGCCACCCGCCTTGCCGAGGTAAAGCCCGACCTGGTGTTCAACGCGCTGCACGGCACGCCCGGCGAGGACGGCGCGGTGCAGGGCATGCTCGACCTGATGGGTTTGCGCTACACGCATAGCGGCATGGTCGCCTCGGTCATCGCGATCGACAAGGTGCTGACCAAGCAATCGCTCGTGCCGCACGGCATCCCGATGCCCGGCGGCCGGATCGTCAGGACCGCCGAAATCTTCGAGGCCGATCCGCTGCAGCGGCCCTATGTCCTGAAGCCCGTCAACGAAGGCTCGTCAGTCGGCGTGGCGATCGTCACCGCCGACGGCAATTACGGCAACCCGATCGGGCGCGAGGTGACCGGCCCGTGGCAGGAATTCGACGAACTGCTCGCCGAACCCTTCATCCGCGGCCGCGAACTGACCACCGCCGTGCTCGGCGGACGCGCGCTCGGCGTGACCGAATTGAAGCCGAAGAGCGGTTTCTACGACTATGACGCCAAATATACCGATGGCCTGACCGAGCATATCTGTCCCGCCGACGTGCCGGACGACATCGCCGAGGCCTGCAAGACCATCGCGCTCGAGGCGCACCGCCTGCTCGGGTGCAAGGGCGCGTCGCGCTCCGATTTTCGCTGGGACGACGAGCGCGGCACCGACGGGCTGTTCCTGCTGGAGATCAACACCCAGCCGGGCATGACCGCGCTCAGCCTCGTGCCGGAGCAGGCACGCCATCTCGGCATGAGTTATCCGCAGCTCGTCCAGGCGATCGTCGACGAAGCCATGGCGGAGGGGGAAGCACGATGAGCCGCACGATCAAACGCGCCCCGGCGCGCCGCCCGGTGCCGCCGCGCCGCAAGCCACCCAGGGTGTCGCTCGCCGACCGGCTGGTCGCCGTGCTGCCGATCAGCGAGCATATGCTGCACCGTATCGTCACCTGGTCGATCTTCGGCCTGGTCATGGCCGGCCTCGCCATCGCGGCGAGCGTGATCGGCATCCCCGGCGCGGTCGGCACCGCGATCGCCGAAGGGATCGGCCGGGCCGGTTTCCGCGTCGAGCAGATCGAGGTCACCGGCCTCAGCCGCGCCGATCGCATGGCGGTCTATGCCGACGCGCTCGACCAGAAGTCGCGCGCCATGCCGCTGATCGATCTCGAGGCGGTGCGCGAGAAGCTGCTCGCGCGGCAGGGCTGGATCCAGGACGCGCATGTCTCGCGCCGTTTGCCCGACACGCTGCTGATCCATATCGTCGAGCGCAAGCCGAGCGCGATCTGGCAGAATCAGGGCAAGCTCGCGCTGATCGCCGACAATGGCGTGATGCTCGAACGCATCTCGGCCGATGCGATGCCCGACCTTCCGCTGCTGATCGGCCCCGGCGCCAACACGCAGGAAGCCGCCTATCTCCGCCTGCTCGACGTCGCCCCCGCGCTCAAGCCGCTGGTCAAGGCGGCGACCTGGGTCGGCAATCGCCGCTGGAACCTGACCTTCGAGAGCGGTGAAACGCTGGCGCTGCCCGAGGGCGAACAGGAGGCGGCCGCCGCATTGATCAAGTTCGCACAGCTCGACGGTACCAGGCCGCTGCTCGGAAAGGGCTGGATCCGCTTCGACATGCGCGATCCCGACAAGCTGGTCGCGCGCAAGCCGGGCGAGATCGCCGATCGCGCGATCAGCGTACCCGATAGCGGCCATGTGCCGACGACGAACATTCAGGCGAAATCAACCGGTACGACAGGGCAGGGGTAACAGCGTATGGCGAAGCAGGCACCGGAAGGTCTCATCACGGCGCTCGATATCGGGTCGTCCAAGGTCTCGGCGATGATCGCGCAGAAGGGCGATGGCGGCGAGCTGATCGTGCTCGGCACCGGCCAGCGCGAGAGCCGCGGGGTCAAGCGCGGCTATATCGCCGATGCCGATGCGACCGAGGCCGCGGTGCGCGAGGCGGTCGAGCAGGCCGAGCGCATCGCCGGCATCAATATCGAGAATGTCTGGGTCAGTTTTTCGGCCGGCGGCCTTGTGTCCGACGTTGCCGAGGTCGAGTTCGAGCTGGGCGGCCACCGGGTCGAGCAGGCCGATATCGATGCATTGCTCCAGGCCGGGCGTGAATCGATCGATCCCGCCGGGCGCATGGTGCTCCACGCCCAGCCCGCGCTGTACACGCTCGACGGGCTGACCGGCGTCAAGAAGCCGCTCGGCCTGCACGCCGACCGGCTCGGCGTGCACATTCATGTCGTCGCCGCCGATGGTTCGCCGGTGCGCAATCTCGGCCTGTGCGTCGCCAATGCCCATCTCGAGGTGAAGGCGATCATCGCCTCGCCGGTCGCCACCGGCATGGCCTGCCTGTCGGAAGAAGAGCGTGAGCTCGGCGTCGCGCTGGTCGAGCTGGGCGCGGGCATCACCAATGTCTCGCTGTTCGCCGGCGGCATGCTGGTCGGGCTGACCTCGATCCCGTTCGGCTCGGCCGACATCACCGACGATATCGCGTCCGCCTTCGGCACGCGCCGCGCCCAGGCCGAGCGGATGAAGTGCTTCCATGGCTCGGCCAATGCCAGCCCCCGCGACAATCACGAGATGATCGACGTCGCGCCGATCTCGGCCGAGGACGATGCCAGCGAGGGGACGCGCATCACCAAGGCGCAGCTCATCGCGGTTATCCGCCAGCGGCTCGAACATCTCATGGGCGAGGTGCAGAAGGCGCTGGTCGAACTGAAGTTCGAAGGGCCCGTGGGGCGCCAGGTGGTGCTGACCGGCGGCGGTGCCGAGCTGAAGGGCATCGCCGATTACGCGCAGCAGGCGCTCGGCCGCTCGGTGCGGATCGGTCGGCCGCGCGGGCTGACCGCTCTGCCGGAAGCGCATTCCGGACCCGGTTTTGCAACGCTAGCCGGGCTCGCTTTCTATGCCGCGACCGACCCGATCGACCTTCGTGCCCTGCCGGTGAGCGGCCAATTGGTGCACCGGCCCAGGGGTCTGGCGATTTTCCGGCGGCTGTTGGCGGCCGCCAGGGCGAATTATTGAAGAAATGAGACAAGATTTGGTTGTTCGCGCTGGAGTCACCGCAAGCGATAGTGCAGAACGAGACATGATTATCAGGCGCCCCGCTGTTTGGGACGCGACGGAGACAGGGCGATGGTAGAATTTCTTGCTCCCGAAGTTGACGAGCTGACCCCGCGCATCGCGGTAATCGGCGTCGGCGGCGCGGGTGGTAACGCGATCGCGAACATGATGCGCGCCGATGTGGCGGGGGTCGATTTTCTCGTCGCCAACACCGATTCGCAGGCGCTGAAGCAGTCAAGCGCGCCGCAGCGCATCCAGCTCGGCGTGAAGATCACGCAGGGGCTCGGCGCCGGTTCGCGGCCGGAGATCGGTCGCGCCGCGGCCGAGGAGACGATCGAGCAGGTCGTGAAGATGCTCGAAGGCGCGCATATGTGCTTCATCGCCGCCGGCATGGGCGGCGGCACGGGCACCGGCGCGGCGCCGGTCATCGCCAAGGCGGCGCGTGACATGGGCATCCTGACCGTCGGCGTGGTGACCAAGCCGTTCGCCTTCGAGGGCAATCGCCGCGCCAAGGCGGCCGAGGCCGGCATCGAGGAACTGCAGAAATATGTCGATACGCTGATCGTCATCCCCAACCAGAACCTGTTCCTCGTCGCCAACGCCAACACCACCTTCAAGGAAGCCTTCCTGATGGCGGACGAGGTGCTGCAGCAGGGCGTGCGCGGCATCACCGACCTGATGGTCATGCCCGGCCTGATCAACCTCGATTTCGCCGACGTCCGTTCGGTGATGCAGGAAATGGGCAAGGCGATGATGGGCACCGGCGAGGCGTCGGGCGACAATCGTGCGATCGACGCGGCATCCAAGGCGATCGCCAACCCGCTGCTCGACGGCGTCAGCATGAAGGGCGCCAAGGGCGTGATCGTCTCGATCACCGGCGGCGACGACATGCGGCTGCTCGAGGTCGACGAGGCGGCGAACCACATTCGCGAACTGGTCGACGAAGACGCCAACATCATCTGGGGTTCGGCATTCAACCCCGAGCTCGAAGGGAAGATTCGCGTGTCGGTCGTCGCGACCGGCATCGAGGCCGATGGTCGTTCGGCCGCCGCGCCGTCTGCCGCGCCGGCGACCCGCGCGTTCAGCTTCGCCGCCCCGAAAAAGGCCGAAGAGCCGGCGCCGATGGCGAGCTTTGCTCCCGCCCAGCCGGAACCGGCGCCGGCGGACGAGCCCGAGGCATCGGCCGAGCAGGATGCCGATGCGCCACAGGGCGATAGCGATGAGCTGGTCCTCGACAATGCCGATGCGGTGGTCGACGCCGAGCCGGTTGCCGAGCAGCCCGTCGCACCGATCGTCTTCGACGACGAGCCTCAGCCCGAGGCCGGCGAACCGGCGGCCGAGGTGCCGCAGCGTCGTCGCTGGCTGAGCCCCGGCACGCCGACCGAGGCGGCGGCACCGCCGCCCGCGGAGCCGAGCGAGCCGGCCGCGCCGGCACCGCGCGTCAAGCTCGGCGGCACATTGTTCGAGCGCATGTCGAGCGTCACGCGCGGCGCGGCGAAGGAAGACGAGCCGACCGACAAGGATCCGCTCGATATCCCGCGCTTCCTGCATCGGCAGAATAATCAATAACTTGCGTCGAGCGCGACCGGCAGGGGCCGGGATATGACGCTGTGATGCCGGTCCGGTTCGTCGCCTCGCAGCGTCGTTCCGGCGCTGGCGGCGCATGCAAGTCATTGCCGGTTAAGCGCGGTTGGCGTCTAGGGTCGGGATGATGCACCGTCGCCTCTTCCCCCTGCTGATTGCCGGAACAATGCCCTTGCTCTGCGCGATGCCGGTCACCGCGCAGGTGATGGTCGCGCCCGCGCCGTCGGGCGATGCCGATGAGTTGGCGGCGCAGATGCGCCAGCTCGCCGCCGACCCGCAGAACCTGGCGGCGCTGGTCCGCGCCGGCGAACTCGCGTTGCGCCTCGACGATGCGACCGCCGCTGCGGGTTTCTTCGCGCGTGCCGAGCGGATCGACCCGCGCAATGCCCGGATCAAGGCCGGGCTGGGGAGCCTGTTGGTCGGCGAGGAGCGGCCGGGCGAGGCGCTGCGGCGCTTTGCCGAGGCGGAGGCGCTGGGCGCCGATCCGCGTGGTTTCGTCGCCGATCGCGGGCTCGCTTATGACCTGATCGGTGAACAGGAGCGTGCCCAGCGCGATTATCGCGCCGCGCTGCGTTACGGAAGCAATGACGAGACGGTGCGACGCTATGCGCTGTCGCTCGGCATCTCCGGCAAGCGCGACGAGGCTTATGCGGTGTTGGAGCCGCTGCTGCGTCGCAGCGATCGCGGGGCGTGGCGCTCACGGGCCTTCATCCTGGCGATGAGCGGCGATCCGGTCGGCGCGAGCCAGATCGCGACCAGCATGTTGCCGCCGGGCATGGCGCAGGGATTGCAGCCTTTCTTCGATCGCCTGCCGAGCCTGCCCGCCGCCGATCGCGCCTTCGCGGTGCATTTCGGCGAGGTGCGCGCGACGTCGCAGCGCCTCGCCGATGCGCGGCTCATCCCGCCGCTCCCGGCGCTCGGACCGGACCCCTATGCACCGCGCGCGGTCGCTGCGGTCATTCCACAGGCACCGGTCGCCGCCGCGCGCGATGATCGCCGCAAGGGCCGCAAGCGCAAGGGCGCGCCGGTCGAGGTCGCCGCCGCCGCTCCGACGCCACCGCCCTTGCCGGCGCCGCCGCCCTATGTCGCGTCGAGCGCGGTCGATGATGAACCGTTGGCGCCGGCAACCTCGATACCGCGCCCATCCTATAGCCAGGCGATCGTCCAGCCACTGCCGTCCACCACGGCGATCGTCCAGCCGCTCCCGCCCACACCGGTCGCCGCCATGCCGCCGACGCGGCGCCCGCCGGTATCCTTCTCCGCGGCGGGCGCGTCGCGGCCAGCGGTGATCACGCCGACGCCAGCGCCCGCCGCGCGCCCGGCGCCGGTTGTCCTCGCCGCGAACGAAGCGCGCCTCCCCGTGACCGCCGGGCCGCCGAACGAAGCGGTTGCGCCGACATCGAGTGACGACGAACCCGTCGTTCCGGTGGCGGGTCCGCCGCCCTCTGCACCGCCGCCCTCCGCTCCGCCGCCACAACCTGCGGCTATGGTCTCCACCATCGTGCCTCAGCCGGTCGTGGTCGCTGCGCCGCCGCCCGCACCAGTGGTTTCTCAACCAGCCGCGGTGGTGACCCGGCCGGCGCCCGCCGTCGCCAAGCCGGCACCGGTGCGCAGCGAGGATTCGATCCTCGCCTCGATCATCGCCGGCATCAAGGTACCGGGCTCCGAACTGGCCGCCGCGTCGCCGCCGGCACGACCGGCACGGGCGGCGCCTGCGCCGGTGGAAAAGCCGGCACCGGCCGCGACGCCCCCGGAAAAGCCGGGGACCAAGGCAGCCAAGGCGGCGGAGGCGGCGAAAAAGGCCGCTGCCGCCGCGAAAAAGGCGGCCGACGAGAAGAAGCGCAACGATCCCAAGCTGCTCGAACCGGCGCGCATCTGGGTGCAGGTCGCTGGCGGCGCCAATGAGGCGGCCCTGGTGTTGGCGTGGAACACGATGAAGGGTCGCGCGCCCGCCGCGTTCAAGGGCAGGCAGGGCTGGACGACGCCGCTGCGCGCCACCCATCGCGTGCTGGCCGGGCCGTTCAAGACCGATGACGAGGCGCGCGCCTTCGTCAACACGCTCGCCAAATCGGGTGTTCCGGCCTTCGCCTTCACCAGCGAGGCCGGGCAGAAGATCACCAAGCTCCCGACCAAATGACCGTGCTCGCCCCCTGGGCATCGCATCCCGGCCAGAGCCGGGGTCGGCTCCATGCCGAGGAAGACGGGGCTGCGCGCGGTCCTCGCGATGCCTTCCAGCGCGACCGCGATCGCATCATCCATTCGATCAGCTTTCGCCGGCTGCGCCACAAGACCCAGGTGTTCGTCGCGCCCGACGGCGACCATTTCCGCGTCCGGCTGACGCACAGCCTCGAGGTCGCGCAGATCGCGCGTACCGTGGCGCGCACGCTCGGCCTCAACGAGGACCTCACCGAGGCGCTCGCGCTGGCGCATGACATCGGCCACCCACCGTTCGGCCACGCCGGCGAGGACGCGTTGCAGGCCGCGCTGGCCGGGCAGGGCGGCTTCGATCACAATGGCAATACGTTGCGCGCGCTGATGGTGATCGACAGCCCCTATCCGCGCTGGCCCGGGCTCAACCTGAGCTGGGAGACGCTGGAGGGACTGGCCAAGCATAATGGCCCGATCGTCGCGCCCGCCTGGGCACTGGCCGAGGCGGATGCGGCCTTCCCGCTGGAGCTCGACCATTGGCCGAGCCTGGAGGCGCAGGTCGCGGCGATCGCCGATGACATCGCCTATGACAATCACGACATCGACGACGGCCTACGCGCCGGCCTGTTGACGCTCGACCAGTTGCTCGAGGTGCCGATCATCGCCGAGGGCTGGGCAGCGGCCAATCAGCGCTTTCCCGACGTCGCGCCGGACCGCCTGGTCGGCGAACTGGTGCGTGGCCAGATCGGCATGATGGTCAACGATCTCATTGCCGAAACGCGCGCGCGGATCGCGGCGGCCGGTGTCGCGGATGCCGAGGACGTGCGCGCCGCCGGGCGCTGCCTCGTCGGTTTCTCGCAAGCGATGCAGGAGGCTGAGCGCGCGCTCAAGCGCTTCATGTACGCCAATCTCTACCATCACCCGCGCCAGCTCGCGGCGGCCGATTCAGCGGCAATGGTCGTGTCGGGCCTGTTCGACGCCTATCGCGCCGATCCAGCGGCGATGCCGGGCAGTTGGGCCGAGCGCCTGCCGGCCGAGGAACCGGCGCGGAGCCGGCATATCGCGGACTTCATCGCCGGGATGACCGATCGCTATGCCATCGCCCGCTACCGCGAAACTGTCGGGCCGATCGACCTGCCCGACGCCTTCTGACAAAATCAACCCGCGCCGTTCACGAAAATTGCCGCGATCGGGAGGGGTTAGGCGGCGCGGGCCCGGTAATTTTGTCAGATGTCGTCGCATTCCGCCCACCGCCCGGAAACTGCCGGTCGGTGGGCGGAACGAGGTTCAGCGTGCGGCCATCTCGGTCGTCGGGCCGTGCTTTTCATGGGGCATCTTGAAAGAGACGAACCCGCCACCGACGACGCCGGTCACTTGATCGCCGCGCACGGTGAGCTCGAAACGCTCGCCGCCCGAATAGTAACCGCTGAGGACGACATGATCGCCCTTCAGTGTCTTGGTATAGACATAGGTCACGCCATCGCGCTGAAAGCTGATCTCGGTCGGCTTTTCATTGGCGAAGGCGGGCGTGGCTACTGCAAGGAGCAACGCCGGAAATGCGAAGAGGGACTTGGTCATGATCTTTCCTTTCGTGTGTCGAAAGCCAGATCAGCATCCTCGCCGCCGCCAAGAATATTGCAGTGCAGCAAAAGGCCAACCGCAAAGATTGCGCGACCAGTTGCACAAAACGAACGCCCAGCCGTTTTTCGGGGATAGTCCTGCGACATAACGGGCCCATCTTGGCCACATCGACAGACCGGGAGAGCGTGATGGCCCAGAGCAGCATTGCGATGAACCGCTTCGGTCTGGGCGCGCGACCCGACGAAGCGGTGCCAGTGGATTCGCAGAAATGGCTGACGGCACAGTTCGAATCCTTCAATCCCCGGCCAGCGGAGATCGCGGCGGCGCCGAACAGCCGTGCGGTGTCGGAGGATCTGGCGAAATATCTCGAGGACCAGCGCCAGCTGCGGCAGCAATATGGCCCCGCGCGGCGCCCCGGCGCGGCGCTTGCCGGTCCGCCCGCAATGTCGGGCAGCATGGCCGGGACGCCCGACACGGTCGCCGTGCCCGAGCCCGGCGCGCGCAAGGATGACCCGCTGGCCCAGGCGCGCCAGTTCGCGCGGCGGCAGGGGCGCGACGATTACGCCACCGCCGTCGGTGCGCGAACGATCGCCGCGCTCGTCACGCCGGCGCCGTTCGTCGAGCGGCTGGTGCATTTCTGGTCCAATCACTTCGCGGTATCGGCCGACAAGCTGACCGTGGTGGGCCTGTCGGGTACGCTCGAGTTCGAGGCGATCCGGCCGCATGTGCTGGGCAAGTTCGGCGACATGCTGAGCGCGGTCGAGCGCCATCCCGCGATGTTGCTTTATCTCGACCAAGCGCAGTCGGTCGGGCCGAACAGTCCGATCGGCGCCCGCGTCGCGGCGCGGGGTGTGCGCAAGATCGGGCTCAACGAGAATCTCGCCCGCGAAATCATGGAGTTGCACACGCTCGGCGTGCGCACCGGCTACAGCCAGGCGGATGTGACGGAATTCGCCCGGGCGATGACCGGCTGGACGGTGTCGGGCATCGCGCGTGGCCCGGGCGCGCGCTTCACCGGCACCGACGGGCCGGCCGGCGCCTTCGTCTTCGCCGCGGCGCTGCACGAGCCGGGCGCTCGCACCATCATGGGCAAGCGCTACGACCAGCCGGGCGAGCATCAGGCGCAGTCGGTGCTCGACGATCTCGCCGTCCACCCGGCGACCGCGGCGCATGTTGCGACCAAGCTGGCGCGCCACTTCGCCGGCGACGCACCGCCGCCCGCCCTGGTCGAGCGGCTGCAAGCGGCCTTTCTCAGGACCGGCGGCGACCTGCCGAGCGTCTATCGCGTGCTGATCGACGCACCCGAGACATGGGCGCCGCAGCCGCTCAAGTTCAAGACGCCATGGGAATGGTCGGTATCATCGATGCGCGCGCTGGGAATGAAGACGATCCAGCCGCTCGCGGTCACCGGCCTGCTCAACCAGCTTGGTCAGCCGATCTGGCGCCCGGGCTCGCCGGCCGGCTATGACGATATCGCGGCGAGCTGGGCCGGTCCCGACGCGGTGATGCGGCGGGTCGAGGCGGCCGAGCGCTTCGCGTCGCGCGCCAATGGCGCGATCGATGCGCGCGCGCTGGCACCAAAGCTATTCCCGGCCGCGGTCTCGCCGGCGACGAGCCAGGCGCTGGCCAATGCCGACAGCCCGGGCCAGGCACTGGCGCTGCTGCTCGTCGCCCCCGAATTCATGCGGAGATAGACCATGGTCCTGGATCGTCGCCATTTCGTCGCGAGCGCCAGCATCGGCGGGCTCGCGGCGATGCTCGCCCCCCGTCTCGCCTTCGCCAAGGCGGAGACCGATCGGCGCTTCGTGTTCATCATCCAGCGCGGCGCGGCCGATGGGCTGGGCACCATCGCCCCGGTCGGTGATCCGTCCTTTGCCGGCCAGCGCGGCGATCTGGCAGCCGATTTCGCCGACGCGGCGAAGCTCGACGCGATGTTCGCGATCCACCCATCGCTGGTGAATATCGGTGCGCTGTATCGCGAGCGGCAGGCGCTGTTCGCGCACGCCGTGGCCTCGCCCTATCGCGACCGCTCGCATTTCGACGGGCAGAATGTGCTCGAGACCGGCGGGCTTGGCGCCTACAGCCTGAAAGACGGCTGGCTGAACCGCATGCTCGGCGTTTTGCCGTCGGGCAACGCGAAGGCGATCGCCGTTTCGGCGACGGTGCCGATGGCGCTGCGCGGGCGTTACGAGGTGTCGTCCTACGCGCCGTCGTCGCTGCCCCAGGCGTCGGACGACCTGCTCCAGCGCGTTGCCATGCTCTATCAGGGCGACAGCCAGCTCCATGCGTTGTGGAGCGAGGCGCTGGGTACCAGGGCGCTGGCTGGCGACATGGCGGCCGGTAGCCAGCAGAATGCGGCGGCGACGGGCGCGCTGGCGGCGAAGCTGCTCGCGCCGGCCGATGGGGCGCGCATCGCGATGATCGAGACCGGCGGCTGGGATACCCATGCCGGGCAGCGTGGCCGGCTTGCTGCGCAATTGCGCAACCTCGATACGCTGATCGGGGCGCTCAAGACCGGGCTCGGGCCGTCATGGACCGAGACGATGGTGCTGGTGGCGACCGAATTCGGTCGCACCGTGGCGGTCAACGGCACCGGCGGCACCGATCATGGCACCGGCAGCGCGGCGACGCTGCTTGGCGGCGGGGTGAAGGGTGGGCGGGTCCTGGCGGATTGGCCCGGACTTGGCCAGGCGGCCCTGTTCGAGGGGCGTGACCTCAAGCCGACGACCCAGCTCGACGCGTTCATCGGCGGGGCGGTGTCGGCGCATTTCGGGGTCGATCCCGCCCGGGCGATGGCGGCGCTGTTTCCCGACAGTCGGGGTGTGCCGGCGGTTGGGGGGCTGGTGTAGCGCTGGTCAGTAAGCGTCCTCGCGCTGATGACGGAAGGCCAATATCTGCACCGTGTCGTTCGCCGCGATATGCCGGTAAAGTGCGATATAGCCGCTGTCACCGAATGGAATGATGAGTTCCCGCCAGCCGATTTCCTGCGGAGAAGGGCGGCCGATTGCCGGATTGGCGGTCAATAGCCGCAACTGCCGATTGATTACCTGACTGGCGCGATGTGCAGCGTCGGGATTCTTTTCCGCAAGAAAAGCCCGGCATCGTTTCAGGCCCCCGATCGCTCGTGGGCTGAAGATCAGACGTGGCATTCAGGCGGTGCCGTTTCCCGATCGGTGCCCCAGCTTTCCAGCCATGCGATGACTTCCTCACCGGTCACATGAAGCCCGGTCTCCTGATATTCCTGCCATGCCAGCCGAGCTTCCTCATAGAGGCTCTCCCTGGCCTCCTCGCGTTCGACATATTGCTTGATCGCCTCGCGCATGATCCAGTGCGCTGAGCGATCACGGGCATTGGCAAGATGCAGTACCCGGCCCTTCAATTCGTCGTCGATCTTAATCGAGGTCGCCATGGTCAGCATCCGGTATTGAGAGGTAGTACCTTTCAATATAACGCAGGCGAGCATAGTTCAATCCCGCATGCGCCGAATTTGAGTTGCATCACCCGATCCGCTAAGGCGCGCGCTCGCTCTTTACGACCGGATTTTTCATGACGCTGTATACCCGTTTCGCCGCGCATCTCGATGCGGCGCTCGATGCCCTTGTCGCGGCGGGCGACCTGCCTGCCGGGCTGGATCGCGCCGCGATCACGGTCGAGCCGCCACGCGATGCCAGCCATGGCGAACTCGCCACCAACGCCGCGATGGTGCTGGCCAAGCCGGCCGGGACCAATCCGCGCGCACTGGCCGAGAAGATTGCCGGGCAATTGCGTGCGCTTGAGGAGGTGGCGGCGGTGACGATCGCCGGGCCGGGCTTCATCAACCTCGCGCTGACCGAGGATACATGGCGCGCCGAGCTGTCGGCGATCCGCGACGAGGGTGCCGATTATGGCCGCTCGACGATCGGCAAGGGCGTCACCGTCAATGTCGAATATGTCTCGGCCAACCCGACGGGCCCGATGCACATGGGCCATTGCCGCGGCGCGGTGGTCGGCGATGCGCTGGCCGCACTGCTGGAGTTCGCCGGGCACAAGGTGATCCGCGAATATTATGTCAACGATGCCGGCGGGCAGGTCGATACGCTCGCCCGCTCGGCGCATCTGCGTTATCGCGAGGCGCTCGGCGAGGATGTCGGCGAGATCCCCGAGGGGCTTTATCCGGGCGACTATCTCGTGCCGGTCGGCCAGGCGCTGGCGCAGGAATTCGGTGATCGCTACGTCGCGGCGCCGGAGAGCGAATGGCTTGTCCTGTTCCGCAAGGCGTCGGTCGCGGCGATGCTTGAGCTGATCAAGGCCGATCTCGCGCTGCTCGGCATCCATCACGACCTGTTCTCGTCGGAAGCCGAGTTGCAGGCAGCCGGAAAGCCCGAGGCGGCCGAGAAGGAACTGCGTGCGCGCGGCCTGATCTATGACGGCATGCTCGAGGCACCCAAGGGCGAGGCGCTCGAGGATTGGGAGCCCGTGGTGTTGCCGCTGTTTCGCTCGTCGCAGTTCGGCGACGACCAGGACCGGCCGATCAGGAAGTCGAACGGGCAATGGACCTATTTCGGCGCCGACCTCGCCTATCACTGGCAGAAGGCGCAGAGCGCCGACGCGCTGATCGATATCTGGGGTGCCGACCATGCCGGCACGGTCAAGCGGATCGTCGCGGCGGTGCAGGCGCTGACTGGCGGCAAGACCCGGTTCGACGTCAAGCTGGTCCAGATGGTGCGGTTGCTCCGGGCCGGTGAGCCGATCAAGATGTCCAAGCGTTCCGGTAACTTCGTCACGCTTGCTGATGTCGTGCGTGAAGTCGGCAAGGATGTCGTGCGCTTCACCATGCTGACACGCAAGGCGGATGCGCAGATGGATTTCGACTTCGCCAAGGTGGTCGAGTTCTCGCGCGACAACCCGGTCTTCTATGTCCAGTACGCCCATGCGCGGATCCGGGCGCTGCACCGCAAGGCGGCGGAAGCCGGGATCAGCTGCAGCTCGGTCGACCTGTCCCAACTTGATACCCGGGAACTCGCTCTGGTGAAGCTCGCGGCGCAGTTTCCGCGCATCGTGGAGACCGCGGCGACGGCGCGCGAGCCGCATCGTATCGCCTTCTATCTCAACGACCTGGCTGCCGAATTTCACGGCCTGTATAACCTTGGCAACGATCAGCCCGAACGGCGCTTCGTGATCGAGGGCGAGCCGGCGATTACATGCGCACGGCTTTTCTTGGCGGATGCTATAGGGCAAATCGTCCGCAACGGCCTCGCCATCATGGGTGTGCAGGCGGTCGAGGAGATGAACTGATGGCCAGCTCCGGCGGTGACTATGATGTGCGGGACGAGGATCGGCTTCCGTGGCTGGAGACGGTGGACGAGGATTATAGCGACGGCCCGTCGATCGGCCGGGTGATCCTGCTCGTCATCATCGGCCTGGCGATCATCGCTGCGGCGATCTTCGGCTTCTACTGGTTCAAGAAGCACCAGGTCACCGACGGCAATGGCGCGCTGATCGCGGCGCAGGAAGGCGACTACAAGGTCAAGCCCGACGATCCCGGCGGCATGAACGTCACCGGCGAGGGTGACACCGCGATCGCCACCAGCGATGGTTCGGGCACCGGCAATGCCGCGATCAATCTCGGTGCGGTGCCCGAGGCGCCGGTCGCCGGGACGAAGGTGGCGCCGCAGCCGATAGCGACTGGCGGCGCGGCCAAGACCGTGGTGCCGATCCCGGCATCGGGCGGCAAGCTCGGCGCGGCGACGCCGCCCCGGGCGGCACCGGTCGCCGGGGGTGGCGCGACAAGCGCGCTGATCCAGCTCGGCTCGTTCCCGAGCGAGGCGGAGGCCAATGCGGCCTGGGCCAAGGCATCGAAGCGCTTCGGCTACATCGCGTCGCTCGGCAAGTCCGTGCAGAAGGCCGATGTCAACGGCCGCACGGTCTATCGGTTGCGCGTCAACGCGGGCAGCGCCGGCCAGGCCGGCGAGCTGTGCGGCAAGCTCAAGGTCGCCGGAGAGGATTGCTTCGTCCCGCGCGATTGAGCGCGACTGGCGTCGTGAGGGCACGGGCGAAATCGGCCGTGCCGGTCTGGCCCAACGGCGTCCGATCGATTAGCTCGTCCGCATGAAACCCGTCATCTTCGGCCTGAGCGGCCCGGTTCTGACTCCTGACGAGCGTGCCTTTTTCGCCGAGGCCGATCCGCTCGGTTATATCCTGTTCGCCCGCAACATCGCGGACCGCGCGCAGCTCCGCGCGTTGACCGATGACCTGCGCTCTTTGTCGGGCCGGGGCGACCTGCCGATCCTGATCGACCAGGAGGGCGGGCGCGTCGCCCGGATGAAGGCGCCCGAATGGCCCGAATTTCCCGGCGGCCCCGCCTTCGACGCGCTGTACGACAAGGCGCCGATCTCGGCGATCGAGGCGGCGCGCGCCAATGCCCAGGCGATCGGCCTGATGCTCGCCGAGGTCGGCATCACCGTCGATTGCTTGCCGCTGCTCGACGTCGTGCAACCCGATACCACCGAGGCGATCACCGTCCGCGCGCTCGGTGCGGAGCCGATGCGCGTCGCGGCGATGGGCCGCGCCATCCTCGATGGCCTGGCGCGCGCCGGGGTGGTCGGCGTGGTCAAGCATATGCCGGGTCACGGTCGCGCGCAGGTCGACACGCATCATTATCTTCCCACCGTCACCGCCTCGGCCGAGGAACTGGAGATCGATCTCCACCCGTTCTCCGCGTTGAAGGAGGCGCCGATGGGCATGACCTCGCATATCGTGTTCAACGCCTGGGATCCCGATCGCCCGGCGACCCTGTCGCCGATCGTCATCGAGCAGGTGATCCGCGGGCAGATAGGTTTCGACGGGCTGCTGATGACCGACGATATCGACATGAAGGCCCTGAGCGGCACCGCCGGCGACAAGGCGGCAGGCGCGATCGCTGCCGGGTGCGATGTGGTGCTCGATTGCTGGGGCCGGATGGACGAGATGCAGGACATCATCGCACGGCTCGGCGATATCGCCGATGTGTCGCGCGCGCGGCTCGACCGGGCGATGGCGACGATCGCCGGCGCGGTGCCGCAGGGCGACATGGCCGAGTTGATTGCCAAGCGCGACGCGCTGCTGGCGGTGGCATGATCTTTCGCCTCGCCCGCCGGATCGTGTAGCGTCGCGCGCGATGGACCAAGAATCCGAAACTCTGACGCTGGATCTCGATGGCTGGGAGGGACCGCTCGACCTGTTGCTGGCGCTCGCCCGCAACCAGAAGGTCGATCTCAAGCATATCTCGATCCTCGCGCTGGTCGATCAGTATCTCGTCTTCATCGACGAAGCCAAGACGCTGCGGCTGGAACTGGCCGCCGATTATCTCGTGATGGCGGCATGGCTGGCCTATCTCAAGTCCGGCCTGTTGCTGCCGCGCGATCCGGAGATCGAACCGAGCCCCGAGGAATTGGCGCTGCGCCTGCAATTGCGGCTCGAACGCCTCAATGCGATGCGCGAGGCCGGCGCCCGGCTGATGGCGCGCGACCGGCTCGGCCGCGACGTGTTCGCGCGCGGCGCGCCGGAAGGGTTGCGCACCGTGCGCAAGGCGCTGTGGCAGGCCGAGATCTATGACCTGATCGCCGCCTATGGCCGGATCAGCGCGCGCAGCCGCCCGGTGATGCATGTCGTGGCGCACCGCGCGGTGATGACGCTGGACGAGGCGCTGACGCGGGTCTCGCGGCTGGTCGGCACGATGATCGAATGGAGCACGATCGAAAGTTTCCTGCCCGAGGGCGCGGTCGGCGTGTTCCGCAAGTCGGCGCTGGCGTCGAGTTTCGTCGCCGCGCTGGAACTGGCGCGCCAGGGCAGGCTGGTGATGCAGCAAAAGTCGCCCTTCGCCCCGCTCTACCTCAAGGCGCCGGAGGCGGCGGTATGAAGCGCCCTGACGAGATGACCCGTGCGGTCGAGGCGGTGCTGTTCGCGGCGACCGAGCCGATGACGGTCGAGGCGATCGTCGCGCAGCTCAACGGTGCGACCGGCGTGCGCGACGTGCTTGAGGAGCTGGTCGCCGACTATGCTGGGCGCGGCATCGAGTTGGTGCGGCGCGGCGAGCGCTGGCAGTTCCAGACCGCTACCGACATGGCGCACCTGCTGCGTCGCGACCGCGAGGAACCGCGCAAGCTGAGCCGCGCCGGCATCGAGACGCTGGCGATCATCGCCTATCACGAGCCGGCGACGCGCGCCGAGATCGAGGCGATCCGTGGCGTGCAGATTTCCAAGGGCACGCTCGACGTGCTGATGGAGGCGGGCTGGATTCGCCCGGCCGGACGGCGCGAGGTACCTGGGCGACCGCTGCTTTACGCCACGACCCCGGAATTCCTCGTTCATTTCGGCCTCGCCAGCCGGCGCGACCTGCCCGGAATCGACGATCTGCGCGCCGCCGGGCTGCTCGATCCGATCGATCTCGCAATGGAACATGCCGGAATCTCGGACGAGGATGACGTCGAGGTGGAAAATGCCGACGAAGAGGCCTAGATATGGCGGGTCCTAGGAGATTTTGTCATGGGTAGTTTCAGCCTGGTCCACTGGCTGCTGTTCGGTGGTGTTGCGATCCTCGTACTTGGCGGGGGGCGCTTCTCGAACATGATGGGCGATGTGGCCAAGGGCATCAAGCAGTTCAAGAAGGGCATGGCCGAGGAGGATGAGGCGCCGCGCGAGCCGACGCGGATCGACGCCAAGCCCGCCGCGGATGCCGTGCTCGACCGCGACGGCAATCGCGTGCGCGACAGCGAGATTTGACGCTTACCTCTTCTCACAGGCGTTAGATGTTCGACATTGCACCTACCGAACTGCTGCTGCTCGGCGCGGTGGCGATCATCGTTATTCCGCCCAAGGATTTGCCCAAGGCGATGCGCGTCGCGGGCTATTGGGTCGGGCGCGCGCGCGGCGCCGCGCGCCAGTTTCGTGCCGGGTTCGACAACATCATCCGCGAATCCGAACTGCACGAGATGGAAAAGAAGTGGGCGGAGGAGAATGAGCGCATCATGCGCGACCATCCCCCGACCCCGGCGATGCTGGCGATCGATCCCCCGGTGACGCATAGCTGGCCTGACATTGATGGCGAGGCGCCGCCACCGGTAACGGTCGAGCCGCCGGTCATCGTGCCGGACGTGGACGATAATGGCGTGCCCGTGACGGCATCAGCGCCGGCACCGGTGGAAGAGCCCGCGGTCAAGAAGCCGCGCGCGCGCAAGGCATCCGCGAAAAAGACGTCGCCGGACGATTCCGGGATGCTGTTGTGAACGCACCGCTCGACGAGCTCGAGGACAGCCGTGCGCCGCTGCTCGACCACCTGATCGAACTGCGTCGACGGCTGCTGTTCAGCCTGATGGCAATGGTCGTCGCCTTCTGCATCTGCCTCTATTTCGCCGAGCCGATCTTCGGCATTCTGGTGCGTCCGCTGGTCAAGGCGGGTCAGAGCAAGCTGATCTACACCCAGCTGTTCGAGGCGTTCTTCGTTCAGCTCAAGGTGGCGTTCTTCGCCGGCGTGATGATCGCCTTTCCGGTGATCGCCAACCAGCTGTGGCAGTTCGTCGCGCCAGGGTTGTACCGCAAGGAGAAGAAGGCGCTGCTGCCGTTCCTGCTGGCCACGCCGGTGCTGTTCGCGGCCGGTGCGTCGCTGGCCTATTTTATGGCCATTCCTGCGGCGCTGCATTTCCTGCTCGGCTATCAGGGCAGCGTCGGCGGGGTGACGCGCGAGGCGTTGCCGTCGGTCGACAATTATCTCTCTTTCACGATGCAGTTCCTGTTCGGCTTCGGCATCGCCTTTCTGCTGCCGGTGCTGCTGATGCTGCTCGAACGCGCCGGTATCGTCACGCGCAAGCAGCTGATCGGCGCGCGTCGCTATGCAATCATCGGCTGCTTCGCGATCGCGCTGGTGCTCGCGCCGCCCGATGCCGGATCGATGATCATGCTGGCGCTGCCGCTGGTCGCGCTCTACGAACTCTCGCTGATCGCGATCTGGTTCACCGAGCGCAAGCGCGCCAAGGAAACGCAGGCCGAGGGGGAAGGGGCGTAAGGGTGCAGGGGCGTTTGCCCCATCGCCTTTCTCGCCAAGTCATCCAGAGATCGGGACGATCGGTGTGAAGGTTCCGATCTGATCACTTCGCCTGATCGGCGGTGTTCGCGACGGTTTGACCGGCTGACTCGACGTCACGGCCCATGCCTTCAACCGTATTGCAGGCGCTGACCAGCAGCGCGCCGGCGATGGCGGCTAGCCCGATGAACTTGCGCATGATGTTCTCCTGAAAAGATGTGCCGGGTGTTCGCCCGCGATTGACCAATGCCTCGCGCGCTGCTTCGTTCCGTGTGGGAAACGGCGTGCGCCGAGCTGGTTCCTGAGGAGGCCGAAAAGAATTTGGGTCCGGAGGCGCCACCGGGGGGGGAGGGGTAAGCGCGTCCGGACCCATGTCTTGGATAGCGAGAGCGGGGGGGCATAAAGTCGCTATCCGAGGTGAAAAACGACGCTCGCCCGGCTTGGTTCCCGCATGTTCAAATTTTTTTGGAATCTTTTGTGAGGCGGCTCAATCGCGCCCGGTAACGGCAATCGCGATCTCATAGGCGCCGACCAGCGGGTCGTGATGGAGGCGGGAGCGGAGTTGCCGCGACAGGCCCTCGATCACCCGCCCATAGCGTTCCGACAGGATCAGGCGCAGCGCGTCGCCATCGACCAGGGCCGGTGCGTTGACGCGCAGAATCGCGCGGTCCTCGCTGTCGCCCGGCTTGACCGACACGCGCACCTGGGTCGCCGGGTTGAGCGTCATCGCCATTTCGATCAACTCGGTGAGCAGGAAGGTGACGGCGATCGCCACGTCCTGGTTGACGAGATAGGGGTCGATATCGATCGAGATGCCGAAATGCCGCGCGCTTTGTGGCGCGGTCGCGCGGAGGTTGGAGGTCAGTTCGCCGATCACCGAGCGCAGGCTCAGCCCGCGATTTTCCTCGAGCTCGGCGAAATGGTGGCGATGCACCACGGCAAGCGCGTCGACGCGGCGCTGGATCGAGGAATAGGCCTCGCTCGCTTCCTTGCTCCGCGCGCCGCGGGCGTGGAAGTTGATCAGGCTGGAAATGACCTGGAGGTTGTTCTTGACGCGGTGATGGACCTCGCGCGTCAGCCGGGTCTGGCGCACCAGGCCTTCGGCCAGCCCGGCTTCATGCGTGGCGACGGTGCGACTGAGCGAGCGGAAGGTGTCGCCGAGATCGCGTATCTCTTGCGACGGCACCCCGCGCATCGAGCCCGGGTCGAATTCCTCGCCGGGCGTGAAGGCGGCAACGCTGCGCCGCAGGCGCTGCAACGGGCGCAGCAGCAGGGCATCGACGACCAGCCAGCCGATGCACGCCGCCGCGATCCACATCAGGATCGGCAACAGCATCGCCAGCAGCACCGGCGAGGTGATCGGCGCACGGCGCACGCTCATCTGCAGCTTCAGCTGGTCGATGCCCAGCCCGACATGCTGGCTCACGCGGCTGGTGAAGAGGCTGGTACCTGTGTCGTCGATCAGTGCGAGAGCCTGGTCGCCGCTGATGAGCCGGGCGCCGTGCGGCAAGGCGAAGGCGCTCGGCCGCGCCGTGTCGGTGAGAAAGGGCCGGGAGAAGAAGGCGGCGGCATAGGCGCCCGGCGCCTTGCCGGCGATCGACAGCGTCACGCCCCTCTCCGGGATGACCCGCGCGGTGATCGGCTGGTCGGCGCGTGGCGGCAGCGGCGCGGTGGCGGCAGGCAGGCGGCTGCCACACAAAGGAACGCCGCGCCGATCGAGGATGACGAAGCTGGTACCACTGGCCGCCTGCTGGGCGAAGACGCCCTGGGCCCGCGCGCAACTGGGCGCATCGCCCGGATCGGCCTCGAGCGCCAGCAGCGCGGCGCGCAGCGCGGTCATGTCGCCGATCATTTCGTTGGCGAGTTTGCGGCCGCTTTCGTTGAGCGCCACGCGCAGCTGCGCCGCCGCGATGTCGTCGGCGGTCTGGGTGGTGCGCATCGAGGCGAGAAAGGCGATGATCGCCAGCGGCAGCAGCGCCGCGCTGAGGATCAGGAAGATCTTCGCTCCGGTCGGCAGCCTGGTCAGCAGCGTCGATGCCTCGCGCGGGTCTGGAGCGTCTGTATCGGGATCAGCCACGGGAAAGCGTGGTCACCGCCGTCAGTCTAGCTTGCCGAGCAGGTCCAGCATCTCCGGCGGGATCGCCTCCTCGACCGTGCGTTGATAGACGCCGCGTAGAGCCGCGCCCATGTCGCGGTCCTTGTTCTGGACTTTTGCAGCACGCTCGACTGGCGGCTTTTTCGTAGACACGTCGGCCGAACGCAAATCAGTCCCCCTTGAGCATCCGGCGGGGCCGGGCATACGGTAAAACCGGCGCAAACCGGACCATGAATGTCGCGCCTACAATCGTCGACGAAGTCATGAAACTAAAAACCGCTTCGTTTGTTCCCTGTCCAGCGCGAAATATCGGGGGGACCAGTGCCGGCCGGTGAAACGCGTTGCATTGGTGCCGGCTCCCTTCCACAAGGACCGCGCCTCATTCGATGGAGATCCCGACAGCCATGTCGCTTGGACAGCAGCTTGCCCCCCACCTTCCCTTCCTGCGCCGCTACGGCCGCGCGCTGACCGGCAGCCAGTCGCATGGCGACAAATATGTCCGCGCGACGCTGGAGGCGATCGTCGCCGCGCCGAACGAATTCCCGCGCGATGTCGACCCGCGGCTCGGCCTGTACCGTACCTTCCAGGCGATCTGGAGCTCGACCAATTTCGACGAGACGGCGGAAGGCGCCGGCGCCGAGGCGCCGGATGGGGCCGAGGCGATCGCGCGGGCGCGCCTGTCGCGCATCACGCCGCTGTCGCGCCAGGCGCTGTTGCTGACCGCGATGGAGGGCTTCACCAGCGAGGACACCGCCTATCTCATCGAGGTCGAGCCGCGCGAGGTCGACGGACTGGTCGCCGAGGCATTGGCCGAGATCGACAAGCAGACCCGCGCGCGGGTGCTGATCATCGAGGACGAGCCGATCATCGCGATGGACATCGAGACGATCGTGCGCGACCTCGGCCACGACGTGACCGGCGTGGCGGTGACGCGCGACGAAGCGGTGGCGCTGGCGATGGAGGATCGGCCCGGCCTGGTGCTGGCCGACATCCAGCTTGCCGACGACAGCTCCGGCATCGATGCCGTCAAGGACATCCTGGCCGAGTTTCAGGTGCCGGTGATCTTCATCACCGCCTTTCCCGAACGCCTGCTGACCGGCGAGCGGCCCGAGCCGACCTTCCTGATCACCAAGCCGTTCCAGCGCTCGACGGTGAAGGCCGCGATCAGCCAGGCGCTGTTCTTCGATCAGGCGACCGCACCGGTCGCCTGATCGGCAGGCCGACCGGCCGGTCACGTTTTCGTGTGAACGATACGGACCTAAAACGGTTTTCGTGGGTTTGAGAGATCATGTCAGATCCAGATGAATCCGTTCACCTCACCGGACAAAGCGCCCGCGCCGGCGCCACACCGCACATGACGCGCTATATCCTCGTCGCGTCACTGGCGCTGGTCGTGCTGGCCTTCGTCCTGGTGTGGCTGCTGCGCTGAACTGGCGCGCGAGGGAATCGATATCCATGTTAGAAGCGACCGGCCGCAAGATGCGGTCAGCAAACGGAGCCGCATGACCGAGACCATCGATCAGGAGGATGACGCGCCGGCGCCGGTAGAGCATGTTGCTTTGTCGGACCCGGAGTTCAAACAGCAGCTCGGCCAGGTGATTCCCCACCTGCGCGCCTTCGGGCGCTCGCTATCGGGCAGCCGCGATCTGGCTGATGATCTCGTCCAGGAAACGCTGATGAAGGCCTGGGCGGCGCGGCAGCGTTTCCAGGCTGGGACCAACATGCGCGCCTGGACCTTCATCATCCTGCGCAACCTCTACCTTTCGCAAATGCGCCGCGCGCGCTTCAAGGGCGAATGGGACGATCTCGTCGCCGATCGTATCCTGGCGGCGCCGGCGAGCCAGGATCGTCATGTCGAACTCGGCGACATGCAGCGCGCGTTGCTGCATCTGCCGCAGCCGCAGCGCGAGGCGCTGATCCTCGTTGGTGCGGGGGGCTTCGCCTATGAGGAAGCGGCGGAGATCTGCGGCGTCGCGGTCGGCACGATCAAGAGCCGTGTCGCGCGCGGCCGTGTCGCGCTCGAAACGATCATGAACGACAATTCGCTGCCCTCGCGTCGCACGCACAGCAACGAGCCGGGGATGACGGCGCTCGACACGATCATGAGCGAGGTCGACGAATTGAGCCGCCATCACGACGACGGCGACAGCGCCGAATAGCGATCAGTGCCGGCCCGGCTCGCAGCTATCGAGCCGGGCGAGGATGGCGCGAAAATCGTCGGGCAAATCGCCACTCGCGGCGAAGGCGGTACGAAAGACGCTCGCCAGCGCGTCGCTCGCATGCGGTGCGGCGATCATTCCCGGATCGGGTGCGACCGACCGCGTTGCATGGCTGTTGTCGAGTTTCATCGCACCCCCAACGACCGGTATGGCCATTTTGTTTCTTGCAAAGCGCTGGTGGAACGGCGGAAAGCGTTTCGATGGTGATTGGCACCCCTTGCGAAGCGTTGCCCGACGCGTGCCGACGGGCGTGCGCAGAGTCGCCATTCCTGCGCCTGTTGCTGGAGCGCGAGCCTGATATCGCCACCGCGGCGGAGGGCGGCGCGCTACCGCCACCCAGCGCCGCGCGCATCGACGACCCCGCCATGCCGGTTGCGCGTCGGCTGCGGCTCGAGCGCCGGCGGCTCGCGCTGATCGTCGCGCTCGGCGACCTTGCCGGATTACTCGACCTTACCGCGGTGACCGGCGCGCTGAGCGACTTCGCCGACCATGCGCTGGACACGGCGATTGCCGCCGCGATCGGCGAGCGGACGCCGGGCGCGCCGATCCGCGGCTTCACCGGCATCGCGCTCGGCAAGCAGGGCAGCCGCGAACTCAACTACTCCTCAGACATCGACCCGATCCTGCTGTTCGATCCGCTGACCCTGCCGTGCCGCCCGCGCGAGGAGCCGGAAGAGGCCGCCGTGCGCGTGGCGCGCCGCGTCGTCGAACTGCTCCAGGCGCGCGACGGCGATGGCTATGTGTTGCGCGTCGACCTGCGACTGCGGCCGTCGCCTGAGGTGACGCCGATCGCGCTGCCGGTCGAGGCGGCGATCTCCTATTATGAATCGCTCGCGCTGCCGTGGGAGCGCGCGGCGTTCATCAAGGCGCGCCATGCGGGGGGCGATGTGGCGCTGGGCAACGCCTTTCTCGATGCGATCCGGCCCTTCATCTGGCGTCGCGCGCTCGATTTCGGGGCGATTGGCGAGATTCGCGGCATCTCGCGGCGCATCCGCGACCATCACGCCCAGGGCCAGGCGTTCGGCCCCGGCTTCGACCTCAAGCGCGGGCGCGGCGGCATTCGCGAGATCGAATTCTTCGCGCAGATCCACCAGCTGATCCATGGCGGTCGCGATCCCTCGCTGCGCGTGCCGGCGACGCGCGATGCGCTGGCACGCCTCGCTGCCACTGGCTGGATCGGCGCGGACGAAAGCGCGGTTCTCACCGATGCCTATACGGTGCTGCGCACGATCGAGCACCGGGTGCAGATGGTCGACGATCGCCAGACCCACCACCTGCCGAGCGGCGAGGCGCTCGATGGCGTCGCGCGGCTGCATGGCGTGCGCGATGGCGCCGCGCTGCTCGACCTGCTGCGCCCTGGCGTGTCGGCGGTGGCAGTGATCTATGATTCGCTCGACGCGGGCGACACGGGCAGGTTGTCGGCCGACCGCGAGATTCTCGTCGCGCAACTCGCTGCCGCCGGATTCGCGCATGACGATGGCGTGGCCGAGGTGATCGAGCGCTGGCGCGGCGGAACCTATCCGGCGCTGCGCAGCCCGGCGGCGCGCGACGCGCTCGAGGCGGTGCTGCCCGGGCTGGTCGAGGCGCTCGGCGCGGCGCCCGACCAGCATGCCGCGATCGTCCGGCTCGACGTGATGCTCGGGCGGTTGAGCAGCGCGATCAATTTCTTCCGCCTGCTCGAGGCGCGACCCGCGCTGGCCCCGCTGCTCGGCGCGATCCTCAGCCACACCCCGACGCTGGCCGAGGCGCTGGGCCGGCGGCCGGAGCTGTTCGACGGGCTGGTCGATGCCAGCGCGCTCGATCCGGTCGGCTCGGTCGAGGCGCTGATCGGCGAGATGGGGCTCCGTGCGGGGGACGGCGATTATCAGCAGCAGCTCGATCATGTCCGCCGCATCGTCGGCGAGAAAAGGTTCGCGCTGGGGACGCAGATCATCGCCGGGGTTAGTGATCCGCTCGACGTGTCGGCGGGTTATGCGCGCATCGCCGAGGCGGCGATCAACGTTCTCGCCGCCGCGACGATCGCCGCGTTCGAAGCCGTACATGGCAGCGTACCGGGCAGCGAACTGGTCATCCTCGCGCTCGGCCGGATGGGCGGCGGCGCGCTGACCCATGCTTCGGACCTCGACCTGATCTATCTGTTCACCGGCGACTACATGGCGGAATCGGATGGCCAGAAGCCGCTCGGCGCGGTGCATTATTACAATCGCCTGGCGCAGCGGGTGACCGGCGCACTGTCCGCGCAGACGGCGTCGGGGCCGCTCTACGACATCGATACGCGGCTGCGCCCCTCGGGCACGCAAGGGCCGCTCAGCGTGTCGCTTGAGGGCTTCGAGCGCTATCAGCGCGAAAGCGCCTGGACCTGGGAGCATATGGCGCTGAGCCGGGCGCGACCCGTGTTCGGCACGCCACCCGCGCGCGCCGCGGCGCAGGCCGTGATCGACGCGGTGCTGTCGGGCGCCCGCCCGGCGCGTGACATCATCGCCGACGCGGTGGCGATGCGCGCCGAGATGGCAGCGCACAAGCCGCCCGCCGGGCCGCTCGACGCCAAGCTGCTGCCCGGCGGGCTGGTCGACCTCGAATTCGCCGTGCACATGGTCCAGTTGACCCGCCTCGCCGGGTTCGAACCGCATCTCGGGGGGGCGATCGATCGCCTCGTGGCGCTCGGCCTGGCGCCGCCCGCGCTGCGCTTCGCGCATGATTTCCTTACCCGCCTGCTCGTCACGCTCCGCCTGGTCGCGCCCGACGCGCAGCCGCCGGCGCCGGCAACGCGCCGCCTGGTCGCGCGCGCGCTTGGTCTGGCGGACTGGGACGGGGTGATTGCGTCGCTCGATGCGAATCGGCAGGAGGTGTCGCATTATCTCGCCGCGGTCACGGCCGGCGGCGCACATCCTGATGGAGACGGTGATGGCATTGGATGAAGGCGCGAAACTCCCGGCGATCGAACTGGCCACGCCGGGCGGCGGGCGCGTCAATCTGCGCGACTATCTCGGCAAGACGCTGGTGCTCTATTTCTACCCCAAGGATGACACCTCGGGCTGCACCCGCGAGGCGCAGGATTTCAGCCGGCTTTATCCCGAATTCCAGTCGCTCGGCGCCGACCTGCTCGGCGTGTCACGCGATACGCCGATCAAGCACCAGAAGTTCATCGACAAATACGACCTGACGGTGCCGCTCGCGACCGACGACAGCAACGCCGCGATGGAGGCATTCGGCGTCTGGGTCGAGAAGAAGCTGTATGGCAAGACCTATATGGGCATCGATCGCTCGACCTTCCTGTTCGACAGGAACGGCATACTGGCGCGCGTGTGGCGCAAGGTTCGGGTACCGGGGCACGCCGTCGAGGTGCTCGAAGCGGTCAAGGAGCTGGACTGATCGCGCAGCGCAGCCTGGCCGCGGCGGTTCGCGAGGTTCTCGATATCGCAGATCCCGCCACCAAGGTTCGCGCGGCGCGCGCGGTGGCGCGGGCCTGGCGTCGTGGGGCGCTGACCGCGCATTTCGACGTCGCCATGCCCGACCGACCGGCGCGCCCGCTATGTCCCGAGCTGCTCGCGCCTGCCCGGATGCCGCGGCGCGGCAAGGGCGGATCGGCGCGGGGCCGTATCGCGCTGCTCCATGCGCTGGCGCATATCGAGTTCGTCGCGATCGACCTCGCCTTCGATCTGATCGGGCGTTTCGGTGGTGAGTTCCCGCCCGCCTTTGTCGACGAATGGATCGGCGTGGGTGCCGACGAGGCGATGCATTTCGCGCTGCTCGACCGCCGGTTGCGCGCGCTTGGCAGCCATTATGGTGCGATGCCGGCGCATGACGGCCTGTGGGATGCGGCCAGCGCGACGGCGCACGATTCCCTTGCTCGTCTCGCCGTGGTGCCGATGGTGCTGGAGGCGCGCGGGCTGGATGTCACGCCAATGACGATCGAGCGCTTCGCCGCGGCGGGTGACGAGCCCAGCGCGCGCATCCTGCGGCGCATCCTCAGCGACGAAATTCGCCATGTCCGCGCGGGTACGCGCTGGTTCGAATTCGCCTGCTCGCGAAAGGGATTCGCGCCTGATTCGCACTGGCGCTCGCTGGTGGCGCGCTACTTCCGTGGCGTGCTTAAGCCGCCGTTCAACGACTCGGCGCGTCAGTCAGCCGGTTTGACGCTGAATTACTATCAGAGCCTTGCCTCGACCTGACGCCACAGGTCACACAGGCTCCCGAAGTCCAGGGCGCGGAGGGGCCGCCACCAGGACGCAAAGGGGCGGGGCCGGTTGTTTCCGGTGATCGCTAGGGTCGTCGGTAACGAATGGTCACATTTTCTTTCGCGTCGAGCACGCAGGCAATTGCGCGGCTTCGCACCTATTTCACCACGCGCGATTTCATCTTTCATGATGGCCGGGATCTGCGCCGCTTCAGCATCGGCGGGCGCGCCCAGGCGATGATGGCCGGTATTGCCGCCGTCACCCTGTGCTTCTCGGCCTATGGCGTTGCCCAGGCGGCCGTCGGCGCGGTCGCACTGAGCGGTGTGGTCGGCACGCCGCTGTCGCCCGAGGCCAAGGTCGCGCAGATGCAGGCGCGCGTCGCCGCGATGCAGGCCGATGTCGAAAAGATCCCTGAAGTCGCCGCCGCGCACGCCGCGCGGGTCGAACAGCGCCAGGCGCTGATCACTGCGGTCGTTTCGGGCAAGGCCGACCAGCGCGCGCTGGCAATCGTGCCGCAGACGATCGATCCCGCCGCCGA
>Ga0207703_10000800_pt1 | contig 30998 bp, 25 predicted proteins | sample KBSSwiS12_FD_184304 | JGI IMG/M metagenome (GOLD analysis project Ga0207703, IMG submission 184304) | Switchgrass rhizosphere microbial communities from Kellogg Biological Station, Michigan, USA - KBS Switchgrass S1-2 (SPAdes) (version 2) | ecosystem: Host-associated > Plants > Roots >...
TACTTCTCGGCGGTGCGCGACAGCGCGGTCAGCCTCGTTCGCGTCGCCGATGTCGCCGCCGCGCCGATCCGCTTCGACGTTCGCGGCGGCGACTGGGCGGCCTTGCGCAAGGCGCTCGAGACGACGGTCTACGACGGGGCCAGCAACCTCGGCGCGGTGCGCCACGACGGCGTCTCCGCCGAAGCGCTCTGGTTCAGCGACGGCCTGGCCAACTACGGCGCGCCTTGGCGACTCGCCTTCCCGGTGCCGGTGTACGCGATCAGCAGCGCGACGAGCGGTGACCCGGCGGCATTGCAGGCGCTCGCCGACGCGAGCGGCGGGCGCAGCATCGACCTCGCGACGGCGACGCGCCAGGGCGCCGCCGACGCGCTGCTGCGTCGCGGCACCGACGTCGCCGGCGTGAGCGCGCTCGGCGCGCGCGAGCTCGTCGTCCAGTCGCAGAGCGCGGCGGCGGGCCGGCTCGTCGTCGCCGGCGTCCTCACCGCCGCCGACGCCGAGGTGACCGTGCGCCTTCGCGACGCCTCGGGCGCGCTGACGACGCGCGTCGTTCCGGTGCGCGCCGGCCGCAATCCGTCGCGCCTGGCCGCGGTCCAGTGGGCGCGGCTGACGCTGGCCTCGCTCGAAGGCGAAGCGCGCACGAACAAGGTTCGCATCCGCGAGATCGGCAAGCGTTTCGGCCTGGCGACGCGCGAGACCTCGCTGATCGTCCTCGAGCTCGTCGACGACTACGTGCGCCACGAGATCGAGCCGCCGGCCGAGCTGCGTGCCGCCTACGACCGCGCCGCGGCGAGCATCGGCCAGCGTCGCGTCGAGAGCGACGCCGCGCGCCTGGCGCAGGTGATCCGTCGCTTCGAGGCGCGCGTCGCCTGGTGGAACCGCGACTTCCCGAAGGGCGACATGCCGGCGCCGCTGCAGATCGCCAAGTCGGAAGCGCCAGCGAACGCGATCGGCTCGTTGACCGCGCCGCTCGAGCTGCGCCAGCGCGCCGACGCGCCGATGCGCGAGGCCGCGAAGGACGACGATCGCGGCGCGGCGCGGCGCCAGCTGCCCGCGGCGGCCGCCGCTGCGCCGCCGCCGTCGGTCCTCGCCGCGCGGCCCGAGGCCGACTTGCTCGCGCGCGCCAAAAAGAACATCGCCAACGAGTCGGCAGAGACGACGATCTCGATCGCGGTGACGCCGGCGGCCGGCGCCAGCGCCGCGATCAAGCGCCTGCGGGCGGCGCGATCCGACGAATGGGCGCGCATCTACTTCGACGAGCGGCGCGCCAACGAGGCGAGCGTTGGCTTCTTCCTCGACGCCGCCGAGTTCTTCCTCGCCAAGGGCGACCGCGACCACCGCGCTTTCGGCCTGCGCGCGCTCTCCAACCTCGCCGAGCTCGACCTGCAGAACCGCCAGGTGCTTCGCCTGCTCGCCTATCGCCTGCAGCAGGCGGGCGAGGTCGACGCCGCGGTGCCCATCTTCGAACGCGTCGTCGAGCTGGCGCCGAACGAGCCGCAGTCGCACCGCGACCTCGGCCTCGCGCTCGCCGATGCCGGCCAGCCTCAGGCCGCCGTCGACCGCCTCTACACCGTCGTCACCGGGGCATGGGACGCACGCTTCGCCGACGTCGACCTGATCGCGCTGACCGAGCTCAACGCCGTCGTCGACAAGTCGCGCCGCGAGGGCCGCGCCGTCGACGTCAACGCGATCGACAAGCGCTTGCTGAAGAGCATGCCGCTCGACGTTCGCGTCGTCCTCGCCTGGGACGCCGACAACACCGACGTCGACCTGCACGTCATCGACGCCAACGGCGAGGAGGTGTTCTACGGCCGCAACCTCTCGTACCAGGGCGGCGCGATCACGCGCGATGCGACCGGCGGCTACGGACCGGAAGAGTTCGCGCTGCGGGTCGCCAAGCCCGGCAAGTACCGCGTCGAGGCGAACTTCTTCGGCCACCGCCAGCAGGTGCTGACAACCGGCACCGGCCTGATGATGTGGCTGTCGAGCGGCTTCGCGACGCCGGCGCAGCAGGATCGGCGCACGACGATCCGCGTCAAGAGCGATCGCGGCGAGCGGGTCGTGGTCGGCGAATTCGAGGTGAAGGCGACCGGCAGGATGTGAGCGAGGCGCCGGGCTCGTTCGCGTGCCGCGATGACGGGGCTCGGCCGCTCAGCCGGCGCAGCGAACGATGTCAGCGCGGCTTGTCGGCGTCGCCCTTCGCCTGCGCGGCGAGCTGCGGCGCCACCGGCTCGATCTTGTTCTCGCGCATGTAATCGTTCATGTCGCGCCAGCCGGCGAAGACGGCGGACCGGTCGGCCTTCTTGTAGATCGCAAAGCAATCCTCGATCGCCCGGCCGGCGTGGCGGCAGGCCGAGCCGATCGCCTTGCCGTCGGCCTCGCGCGAGGCGGCGATCTTCTCGGCCGACTCGATGCCGAGCATGTCGCAGCCGCCCAGGAGGACGGTCGCGGGAAAGGCGAGTGCGAAGGCGATGACGGAGCGGCGCATGGCAGGACGAGCAGAGTGGTCGCCTGCTATTTCGGCCGCCGCGCGGCGAAGTTGAGCGGGCCGGCCGCGGCCGCCGGCGCGGGCGTGGGCGCCAAGCCGAGTGCGGCCGCCGAGGCGGTCAGCGCCGCATCGCTCCTGCCATCGCCAGCAGCCGGGCCACCCGCTCCTCGGTCGCCGGGTGGGTCGAGAAGAGCGACGTCAGGCCGCCGGCATGGAGCGGATTGATGATCATCATCTGGGCAGTCGCCGGATTTCGCTCGGCGGCGATCAGCGGCGTGCCGCGCGAGTAGGCGTGGATCTTCTCGAGCGCCGAGGCGAGCGAGCGCGGATCGCCCGAGATCTCGGCGCCCCCGCGGTCGGCCTCGAACTCGCGCGCCCGGCTGATCGCCATCTGGATCAGGCTGGCGGCAAGCGGCGCGAGCAGCGCCACGGCGATGCCGGCGATCGGGTTGGCGGGCCGGCCCTCGCTGTCGCGGCCGCCGAAGAAGACCGCGAAGTTGGCGAGCATCGAGATCGCACCGGCCATCGTCGCGCTGATCGTCGAGATCAGGATGTCGCGGTGCAGCACGTGGGTCAGCTCGTGCGCCATCACGGCACGCAGCTCGCTGGCGGTCAGCACCTGCATGATTCCGGTCGTCGCCGCGACGGCGGCGTGCTCGGGATTGCGTCCGGTCGCGAACGCGTTCGGTGCCGACTCCTCGATGACGTAGACCCGCGGCATCGGCAGCCCCGCCTTCTGCGCGAGCTCGGCGATCATCGAATGGAACTGCGGCGCCGAGCTCGCATCGACCTCGCGCGCGTTGTACATCTTCAGCACCAGCTTGTCGGAGAACCAGTAGCTGAAGAAGTTGAGGCCGATCGCGACGACGAGCGCGAACATCATCCCCTGCCGGCCGCCGATGAAGGCGCCGACGGCCATGAAGAGGGCGGTGATCGCCGCCATCAGGACGGCAGTCTTGAGCAGGTTGAACATGCGAGTGGCCCTAGGTTTGACGCGTCGAAGGCGTCGCCTGCACAGATGGCGACGGCGCCGCAAAGTTCAATCGAGATTCGTGATCGCTGCGCGGGTCGGGGGCAGCGTCGAAGACGGCGCCGAGCGGCGGCGTCCAGCCGCGCAGGAGCGCCTCGGCCGCCATGCGCCGGCCGCCGGCGCGCTGCAGCTCGGTCAGCGCCAGTCGCCCTTGCCCGCAAGCGACCGTGAGCGCGCCGCCGGCGACGGCGACGACCTCGCCCGGCCGCCCGCCGCCCGCGCGAACGGCGCCGCGCCAGCAGGTGATCGTCTCGCCGGCGAGCACGCTGCGCGCGCCCGGCGCCGGATCGAAGGCGCGCAGGCGGCGCTCGATCTCGGCCGCCGGCGCGCGCCAGTCGATCGTCGCCTCGGTCTTGGTGATCTTGGCAGCGTAGGTGACGCCGGCCTCGGGCTGAGGTCGGCCGACGAGCTTGGCCTTGGCGAGCGCGCCGAACGCCTGGACGACGAGCTCTCCGCCGAGCGCCGCGAGCCGTGCCTGCAACGCGCCGGCGCTCTCGTCGGCGCCGATCTCGAGCGGCTCGGCGATGAGCATCGGGCCGGTGTCGAGGCCTTCGTCCATCTGCATGATGGTGACGCCGGTGACGTCGTCGCCCGCCTCGATCGCGCGCTGGATCGGCGCCGCGCCGCGCCAGCGCGGCAGCAGCGAGGCGTGGATGTTGAGGCAGCCGTGGCGCGGCAGCGTCAGGAGCCAGGGCGGCAGGATGAGGCCGTACGCGGCGACGACGATCACGTCGGGCACGGCCGCCGTGAGCGCGTCCTTCGCGGCAGCGGCGTCTTCGCCGAACTTGCCGTCGAGGCGAAGCCCGCGCGGCTGGGCGACGGCGATGCCGTGCTCGAGCGCGAACGCTTTCACCGGCGATGGCGCGACCTTCATGCCTCGCCCGGCCGGGCGATCGGGTTGGCTCAGGACGAGCACGATGTCCTGGCCGGCAGCGTGCAGCCTGGCAAGCGCGACGCGCGCGAATTCCGGCGTTCCGGCAAAGGCGAGTCGCATGGCCTCGCCCGCCCGTGCCGCCTAGACCCTGGCTTCGTCGCGCGACTTCTTCAGCATCCGCGTCTTGATGCGCGTTCGCTTGAGCGGGCTCAGGTACTCGACGAAGACCTTGCCGAGAAGGTGATCCATCTCGTGCTGGACGGCGATCGAGAGCAGCCCTTCGGCGTCGAACTCGCGCGACTCGCCGGAGCGATCGAGGGCGCGCACGCGAACGCGCGCATGGCGCGGCACCTTGTCGTAGACCTCGGGAACCGAGAGGCACCCTTCGTCGACGAGGGTCATCTCTTCGCTCTTGTCGATCAGCTCGGGGTTGATGAGGACGATCGGCTCGTCGTGCGCTTCGGACGTGTCGATGACGATGACGCGCTCGTGAACATCGACCTGCGTCGCGGCGAGGCCGACGCCTTCCGCGGCGTACATCGTCTCGAGCATGTCGTCGACGAGGCGACGGATGCGATCGTCGACAGCCGCCACCGATCGAGCCACCTTGTGCAGGCGCGGATCGGGGTAGCGAAGGATGTCGAGTTGGCTCATTTGTGACGATTCAATTCAGCGCGGATCGAATGTGGATGCTGCGCAACGAAAAGTGGTGAGAAAGGTCGCACGGACGAGGCTGCACACGTCCTACTTTCGTTGCGATATCAATGCTTTATGGGCAGAATCTGTGAAACCAAGTGAGATTTTCGCTGAACCGCGCTCAGGCATTCGCCGCCTCGCGGAAGACCTTTCGGACCGAGCGCGTGGGCGCTCTCCTCGCCGCCACGAGACTTCCTGCATGAGCCGACGAATTCTCCCTGCACCGCCGGCACTTCGGCAACTCGCCATCTTCGGGCTCGGCTCGATGCTCGCGACCGCGGCGTTCGCCGCCGAGCCCAACTTCCCGATCACGCCGCAGCAGCGCGCGACGGCGCAGAAGGCCGCCGAAACGGGCGTCCCGCTCAGCGAGTTGCTGCCGAACGCGCCCGACATCTACACCGTCAAGCCGCGCGACACGCTCTGGGGCATCTCCGGCCTGTACCTGAAGAGCCCGTGGCGCTGGCCCGAGCTCTGGGGCATGAACCTCGAGCAGGTCAGGAACCCGCACCTCATCTTTCCCGGCCAGGTGCTGTTCCTCGACAAGACGAACGGTCGTGCCCGCCTGCGCATGGGCGCGCCGGTCGGCGGCGCCGGCGACGCCAGCCTGTCGCCCAGGATCCGCTCGAAGGACCTCGCCCTCGACGGCATCGCCTCGATCCCGTTCAACCTGATCGAGCCGTTCCTCAACGAAGCGGTGATCTTCGAGACCAACGAGCTCGCAGCCGCGCCGCGCATCGTCGCCACGCAGGAAGGCCGCGTGCTGCTGTCGCGCGGCGACACCGCCTACGTCCGCGGCGACCTCGGCCAGGAGCGCGAGTACCGCATCTTCCGCGAGCCGCGCCCGCTCAGGGACCCGACCACCAAGGAAGTGCTCGGCTTCGAGGCGACCTACGTCGGCGCGTCCGAATACACGGTCCAGGGCGAGACGAGGACCAACGCCGAGGGCAAGGCCGAGATCATCCCGGCGACCTTCACGGTCACCAGCATCCGCCAGGAAGTCGGTGTCGGCGATCGCCTCGCGCCGGTTCCGGTGCGCGAGTACACCAACTACGCGCCGCACCCGCCGGCGGCGCCCATCGCCGGTCAGATCGTCTCGATCTACGGCGACGCGCTTACGGCGGGCCAGAACCAGATCGTCGCGCTCAACAAGGGCGTGGTCGACGGTATCGAGCGCGGCCACGTGCTCGCGCTCTACCGCGACGGCAAGGTCGTCGTCGACCCGACCGAGAAGGGCCGGACGAAGATCAAGCTGCCCGACGAGCGACACGGCGTCCTGTTCGTGTTCCGCGTCTTCAGCCGCATGTCGTACGCGCTGATCCTGTCGGTCAAGGACCCGGTCACCGCGGGCGACCGCTTCACCCAGCCGTAGACTCGAGAGCCGCGCGGCCCGATCCGGGCCGCGCCGAACGGCTTCCCGCGTGGTGCGCGCGCCGACTCTCGTCGCCGCGTCGCCTTGCCGACACATGATCGATCGCGACGAGTTTTCGGCGTGGCTGCGCCTGCTCGAGACGCCCGGCGTCGGCCGCGAGGCCGCGCGCGCGCTGCTCGCCACGTTCGGCTCGGCCGAAGCGGTGCTGCAAGCCTCGACCAAAGCGCGCAAGGCCGTCGTCCAGCTCGGTCCGGCGGCGGCGCTGGCGCAGATCCCCGAGCCCTTCGAAGCGCGGCTGAGTGCCGGCTGGCGATGGCTGACGAGCGGTGAAGAAGCGCGCGACGTCATCGTGCTCGGCGATCCGCGTTATCCGCGCGCCCTCCTCGACAGCCCCGACCCGCCGCTGCTGCTGTACGTGCGCGGCCGCGTCGAGCTGCTCGAGCGGCCGGCGATCGCGATCGTCGGCAGCCGCAACGCGACGGCACAGGGCCTCGAGAACGCGCGCGCCTTCGCAGCGCACCTCGGCGGCGCCGGCTGGGTCGTCGTCTCGGGCCTGGCGCTCGGCATCGACGGCGCGGCGCACGAGGGCGCGCTCGCCGGCGGCGGCGGGACGATCGCCGTCGTCGGCACCGGGCTCGACGTCGTCTACCCGGTCAGGCATCGCGCGCTCGCCCAGAAGATCGCGGCCGACGGCCTCCTGATCAGCGAGTTCGCGATCGGCACGCCGGCGCTAGCGGAGAACTTTCCGATCAGAAACCGCATCATCGCGGCGCTGGCACACGGCACGCTCGTCGTCGAGGCGGCCGTGCAATCGGGGTCGCTGATCACGGCGCGACTCGCCCTCGAGGCCGGCCGCGACGTCTTCGCGATCCCCGGGTCGATCCACTCGCCGCAATCGCGCGGCTGCCATGCGCTCATCAAGCAAGGCGCCAAGCTGGTCGACAGCGCGAACGACATCGTCGACGAGCTGGCGCCGCTCGCCGGCTTGGCGCGCATGGCGTCGACGGCGCCGACCCAAGCAGCCGCCCCCGCCGCCAAGGATCCCGTCCTCGACGCGCTCGGCTTCGATCCGATCGGCCTCGACGAGCTGATCGCCCGCACCGGCCAAAGCGCCGCCGAGCTGTCGGCGCGGCTGCTCGATTTCGAGCTGCAGGGCCGCGTTGCCCGCCTCCCCGGCCAGCGTTTCCAGCGCGTCGAGCGCGGCTGAAGGCGCCCGGCGCCGGGCAGCGCGGGCCGGCACGCCGTTCGTCCCTGCCGGGTCATCGGCAGGGAGGGCTGCGGTATAGTGTTTTCATGTTCGATGTGCTCGTGTACCTCTACGAGAACTACTGGCGTCCCGACGCCTGCCCCGGACACGAGCAGCTGACCCGGAAGCTCACTTCCGTGGGCTTCGAATCCGAAGAGATCGCCGACGCGCTGACCTGGCTCGACGGCGTCGCCGCGGTCGCCCAGGCCAAGGTCGGCGAGCAGCACCACGCCAGCATCCGCGTCTACGCGCCGGTCGAGCAGGAGCACCTCGGCGAGCAGTCGATCGGTTTCATCGCCTTCCTCGAGTCCGCCGGCGTCCTGCCGCCGCCGATGCGCGAGATGGTGATCGACCGCGCCAGCGCCATCCCGGGCGGGCCGCTCGATCTCGAAGACCTCAAGATCATCGTCCTGATGGTCTTCTGGAGCCTGGGCGAAGAGCCCGACGCGCTGATCCTCGACGAGCTGTTCGTCGACGAGGAAGACCGCCTGATTCACTGACGCCGGCCGGCGTCGATTCCGTCGATCAGTTCAGCAGCCGGCTCGGGTCGCCGTCGATCTTGGCCATCGCGCTGCGCGTCGCGCGCACCGTGAGCGCCTCCTCCTGCGCCGGCACGAGCAAGCCCGCTTGCAGGAACGCCGCCAGGCGATGCTGCTGGAACAGCACCCCGCGCCCCTGCGGCGACACGAACAGGGTCAGCTGTCGCCGCATCCCTTGCCACGCCAGCTGCATCGCCTCGTTGCGGTTGCGGTAGTCGAGCATGTACCAGCCGCCGACCTGAAGCTCGCGCGCCCAGGCGAGCATCGCCGGCGTCGGCATCGAGCCGCCCTCGCCGACGACCTCGAGCTCGGAGCTTTCGTGGCCCGACAGGTCCATGACCAGCGACTCGTCGATGTCGACGTCCTCGGCCTCGGGCAGCAGCTCCTCGAGCGTTTCGAGGCGGCCCATCAGCTCCTCGAGGCGCTCGTGCGAGATCGCGGCCGCCTTGGCGGTGAAGGCGGCGGCGAGCGCGTTGTTCAGGCGCTGGATGTGCTCGTCCTGCTTGGGCACCGGGATGCCCGCTTCCTCCATCCCGTCGCGCAGCGTCTTCAGGAGCGGCGGCAGGCGCCGGATGACCTCGGCGCGCTCGGCGCGCGAGACCTTGGCACTCGCCGACCAGATCAGGTCGGCGGCAGCGCGCTTCATCTCCTTGGTCGCGTCGGCGTTGTTCGACTTCACCGCGGTCGTCGCGAGCACGTCGGCCCAGACCTGGAACAGGAACTCGCGAACGCCCTCCTGGACCGGCACGTCGTTGAGCATCTTGCGCAGCTCGATGGTGTACTGGATCGCCATCGTCTCGCGCTGCTCGACCTGCGCGGCGAGCGAGACGCCCTTCTTCGACGCCTCGTTCTCGTTCTTGAAGTAGTGCTCGAGAAACTTCTCGAACTCGGTGAGCACCGTCTGGAAGACGCGCCGGCCGGTGTCGGGGTAGGCCTCGACGACCTGGACGACGCGCTTGATCTCCTTCTCGAGGATGTCGCCGACGGCGCGGCTCGACGAATCGAAGCCCATCACGCACGAGCCCATGCGGTCGATCAGCCGGCGCGCCGGATGCTCGACGGTGGCGAAGAAATCGGGCTCGGACACGGCGACGCGCAGCACCGGCATCTGCAGGCGCGCGAACCAGACGCGCACCGTCGCCGGGATCGCGTCTTCCATCAGGATGCTCTGGAACAGCAGCGCGACGATCTCGATCGTCGCCCGCTCGACCGGCGACGTCGCGGCCTGCTTGAGGGCCTGCTTCCTCTGGTGCAGCTCCTCGAGCAGCGCCGGCGTGTTGATGGCCGGGCGACCGCTGGCATCGGTGCTGGTCGCGCTGGCGAGCCGGCGCGCGACGCTCTCCTGCGCCTCGACGATCGCTGCGTTCAGGCGCGGCGAAGGCGGCGCCGGCGCGTGCGAGGTCACCGCGAAGTCGGGTAGCTGGCGGCCGACGAGGCGGTTGAGCCGGCCGAGCACGGCCTCGGCCTGGTCGTTGCTTCGCGCCAGGCCGGCAGCGCGCGTCATCAGGCGCGTTTCCTCACCGACTTCGCTGACCGCGCTCGCTCGCGTCGCCGATGGCTGGAATTCCGACGTGCTCGGCGACATGCCGGTCGGCGTGCCGAAGCCGCCGCCGGAGCCGATCGGCGGCAGCCGCCCGCCGTGGTTCGAGCGGCGGATGAACGGCCGCAGGTCGACCTCGGGCAGGACGTGGCGCTGCAGCAGGAAGCGGTTGGTCTCGTGATACGCCTCTTCGGCGAAGAGCGACAGTTCCTCGTGCACCACCGACTGGAGCAGGCGCCAGGCATCGAAGCCGAGCGGCGCCCCCAGCCACGAGCTGGTGACGATGCGCGCCAGCACGTGCGGGCGCAGGATATCGTTGGCGTCGAGCTCCTCGCGGTTCTCGAGCATGTTCATGCGCGAGCGCAGGTCGGTGAACTCCCACGAGGCGCGATCCATCATCGCCAGCGCCAGGCGCGAGCTCAGGATCTCGTGCTCGATCGTGTCGTCGTCGACCAGGCTCAGCTTGGCGCCCGGGCGCATCGATGCGCTTTGCGCCGGCAGCTCGCCGAGCCGCGTCTGCACGACGGTGCCGGTGGCGAGGGCGGAGCGCAGCAGCGTCGTCATGCCGTCCTGCCAGACCGGGAAGGCGCGCTGCAGGATCGGCAGCAGCTCGCGCCGCTTGAGCGCTACCGCGGGCTCGGCGACCGCCGCGGCGAGCATCTTCGCGCCTTGGTCGATCGCCTGCACCACGGCAGGCATGCCGGCGAGGAGCCGCTCCGCATAAGACCGCCTCGCCTGCTGAGCCAATGCCGTCGGGTTGGCGAGGGTCGGCATGGGGTCTTGGTGGCTCTGGAATTTCCCGAGAAAGTCGCTTTCGACTCTACACCACAGCCCCGGCGTTGGGGTCGTTCGGATCGTGGTCCTTCGCCGCCGACTTGACGAGGTCTTCACGCTTCACGCCGAGCCACATCGCGATCGCCGCCGCGACGAACACCGACGAGTAGATGCCGAACAGGATGCCGATGGTCAGCGCGATGGCGAAATAGTGCAGGGTCTGGCCACCGAAGATGAGCATCGAGAGCACCATCATCTGGGTCGACCCGTGGGTGATGATCGTGCGGCTGATCGTGCTGGTGATCGCGTGGTCGATCACCTCGTGGGTGTTGAGCTTGCGGAAGCGCCGGAAGGTCTCGCGGATCCGGTCGAAGATGACGACCGACTCGTTCACCGAGTAGCCGAGCACGGCGAGCACCGCGGCCAGCACCGAGAGCGAGAACTCCCACTGGAAGAACGCGAAGAAGCCGAGGATGATGATGACGTCGTGCAGGTTGGCGATGATCGCGGCGACCGAGAACTTCCACTCGAAGCGAAACGCCAGGTAGATCATGATGCCGATGACGACGAAGGCGAGCGCCTTCGCGCCGTCCTCGGCGAGCTCGCGCCCGACCTGCGGCCCGACGAATTCGCTGCGCGACAGCCGCACCGGCTCGGCCGTTCCGGCGGCGCAGACCTGGCGTGCCGCGGTCTGGCTCTGGTCGGCAGACGCTGCCTTGGCGACGACGCTGCCGCCCTCGGCCTTGCACAGCTCGCCGAAGACGCGCGCGACGAGGTCTTCCTTCTTGATGTCGCCGCGCAGCGGCACGCGGATGAGAACGTCACGCGAGCTGCCGAAGTTCTGCACCAGCACGTCGCCGAGGCCGAGGCCCTCGACCGCGGTGCGCACCTTGGGGATGTCGGCCGGCTGCGCGTACTGCGTCTCGATGACCGTCCCGCCGGTGAACTCGATCGAGAAGTGCAGGCCGCGCGTGGCGAGGAAGAAGACGGCGGCGAGGAACGTCAGCAGCGAGATGACGTTGAACACCAGCGCATGCCGCATGAACGGGATGTCGCGGTGGATGCGGAAGAACTCCATGTCGGTGCTGTCTCGGTGGGTGTCGGGGCGCGACCGGCCGGGCGCCGGTCAGCTCTCGGCGGGAACGCTCGACCCGGGCTTCCAGACCTGGCCGATCGACACCGACTTCAGGCGCTTCTGGCGGCCGTACCAGAAGTTGACGAGGCCGCGCGAGAACATCACCGCCGAGAACATCGAGGTGACGATGCCGAGGCAATGGACGATCGCGAAGGCACGGATCGGCCCGGAGCCGAACGCGAGCAGCGCCAGGCCGGCGATCAACGTCGTCACGTTCGAATCGAGGATCGTCGCGAAGGCGCGCTCGTAGCCGGTGTTGATCGCCGCCTGCGGGTTGGCGCCGCCGCGCAGCTCCTCGCGGATCCGCTCGTTGATCAGCACGTTGGAATCGATCGCCATGCCGAGCGTGAGCGCGATGGCGGCGATGCCGGGAAGCGTGAGCGTCGCCTGCAGCATCGACAGGACGGCGATCAGGAGGAGCAGGTTGACGGCGAGCGAGATCGTCGAGATGACGCCGAAGAGCAGGTAGTACAGGCACATGAAGAGGGCGATCGCGGCGAAGCCGTAGATCACGCTCTGGAAGCCCTTGGCGATGTTCTCGGCGCCCAGGCTCGGGCCGATCGTGCGTTCCTCGATGATCTCCATCGGCGCGGCGAGCGAGCCGGCGCGCAGGAGGAGCGCCGTGTCGTTGGCTTCGGCCGTGTTCATCCGGCCCGAGATCTGGAAGCGGCTGCCGAGCTCGCCGCGGATGACCGGCGCGGTGACGACCTCGCCCTTGCCCTTCTCGAACAGCAGGATCGCCATCCGCTTGCCGATGTTGTCGCGCGAGACGTCGCGCATGATGCGCGCGCCGCGCGCGTCGACGTTGAGATGCACCGCCGGCTCCTGGCTCTGGCCGTCGAAGCCGGGCTGGGCGTCGGTGAGGTTCTCGCCGGTGATCAGCACCTGGCGGCGGACGACGACCGGCTGGCCGCCGCGCTCGACGTAGCGCTCGGAGCCGAACGGCACCGGGCCGGCGCCGGTCTCGGCGAGGCGCGCTTCGCTGCTGTCGTCGACCATGCGCATCTCGAGCGTCGCCGTGCGGCCGATGATGTCCTTCGCCTTGGCCGTGTCCTGCACACCCGGCAGCTGGACGACGACGCGGTCGGCGCCCTGCTGCTGGATCACGGGCTCGGCGACGCCGAGCTCGTTGACTCGGTTGTGCAGCGTCGTGATGTTCTGGGTGATCGCCGCCGATTGCACCCGCTTGGCGGCGTCGGGCTTGAGGTTGCCGGCGAGCTTCCAGTCGACGCCCTCCTGGCTCTCGACCCAGTCGAAGTCGGTCAGCTGGTCGACCAGGATCGTGCGCGCCGCCGCCAGCGTCGGCTGGTCGCGGAAGCGGACGACGACGCCGTTGCCGTCGCGGACGATGCCGGTGTGACGGACGTTCTTGTCGCGCAGGAGCGTCCTCACGTCGCCCGCCGTCGAGTCGGCCTTCTTGGTCAGCGCCGCCTTCATGTCGACCTGCATCAGGAAGTGGACGCCGCCGCGCAGGTCGAGGCCGAGGTACATCGGCAGCGCGTGCAGCGCGGTCAGCCAGCGCGGCGAGCGCGACAGCAGGTTGAGGGCGACGATGTACGTGGGGTCGCTCGGGTCCGGGTTGAGCGCCGCGCCGATCGTGTCCTTGGCCTTTCTCTGCGCGTCGAGGTCGGCGAAGCGCGCCTTGACCGAGTGGCCGTCGTACTGGACGAAGTCGGCCTTCAGCCCGGCCTTCTCGAGGGCCTGCTCGATGCGCGGGGCGAGCGCCGGGTCGACCTTGACCGTGACCTTGCCGCTCGAGACCTGGACCGCGGGCGCCTCGCCGAACAGGTTCGGCAGCGTATAGATCAGGCCGACGAGCAACGCGATCAGCATGACCGCGTACTTCCAGAGGGGATATCGATTCACGGCCGGCCTCCGCCGACGCGAGCGCTCGCGCGACCCGTCACTTGATCGTGCCCTTGGGCATCACCTGCACCACGGCCGAGCGCTGGACCTGGATCTCGACCCCGTTGGCGACCTCGACGCCGACGAAGGTATCGCCCATCTTCGACACCTTGCCGAGGACACCGCCCGAGGTGACGACCTCGTCGCCCTTGGCGAGGGCGTCGATCATCGCCTTGTGCTCCTTCTGCCGCTTCATCTGCGGCCGGATCATGACGAAATAGAGCACCACGAACATGAGAACCAGCGGCAGCATGCCGCCGAGGCCGCCGAGGGCGCCCATCGGCCCGTCGGTGGCGGTGGCCGCGGGAGCGGCCTGGGCGAAAGCTTCGGAAATGAACACGGGTCGATTCCTCTCGATGCGCGGCAGCGGGCGGCCGGCCAAAACCTGCGAATTGTAAGTCGCGGCGTCGCCTCAGACGGCCGGCTGGGCCGCGCCGTCCCGCAGTGCCGCGCCGCTGTCCTGGAGCGCGCCTGCCGGCGCGGCGACGAGGCGCAGCAGGGTGATCTCGGAAGGCGCTCCGAATCGTTTCGGCGGTCCCCAGTAGCCGGTGCCGCGGCTCGTGTAGACCCACATCCCGCGCCAGCGGTGCAGCCCGGCGGTGAACGGCTGCTGCAGGCGGACGAGGAAGTTCCAGGGCAGGAACTGGCCGCCGTGCGTGTGGCCCGAGAGCTGGAGGTCGAAGCCGGCCGCCTCGGCGGCGGCGGCGCTGCGCGGCTGGTGCGCGAGCAGAAGGCGAACGGCGCCGGCCGGGCTGCCGGCGAGCGCGGCCATCGGGTCGCTCGCCGCGGCCCGGTCGAAGTGGGCGGCGCTGAAATCGGTGACGCCGGCCACGACGAGCCTCGCGTCGCCGCGGCGGACGACGGTGTGCTCGTTGAGGAGGACGGTGAGGCCGAGCCGGCGCAGCTCGCTCACCCAGGCCGCAGCGCCCGAGTAGTACTCGTGGTTGCCGGTGACGAAGAAGACGCCTTCCTTCGCACGCAGGCCGGCGAGCGGCGCGACGTGCTCGGCCAGCTCGCGGACGGAGCCGTCGACGAGGTCGCCGGTGACGGCGACGAGGTCGACGTCGAGCCGATTGACGGTGGCGACGATCGCCTCGACGTAGGGCCGCTTGATCGTCGGCCCGACGTGGACGTCGCTGACCTGCGCGATCGTGAAGCCGTCGAGCGCGGCCGGGAGGCCGGCGATCGGCACGTCGACGCGGACGGTCCGTGCCGTGCGCCGGGCGTTGACGAAGCCCCAGAGCGTGGCGAGCAGCGCACCGATCACCGTCGCGCGCGCCGACGGCGTCACCAGCGCCGCGACGTCGATCGTCCCGGGACGCAGCGCGTCGACCGCAGCGCCCGCGAGCAGGGCCAGGTCGCGCGCGACGGCGAGGACGAAGAGCGAGGAGAACAGGCCCATGCACACCAGGCCGATCCACGCCAGCAGCGCGCCGCGCCGGCCCGCGGCCGCGTGCCGCGCACCGAGGCCGAATGGCAGCGTCAGCGCGGACACGACCAGGACGACCGCCAGCGCGACGCCGGCGACGACGGAGCCGAGCGCCGGAGCGAGCCGCCAGCCGACGAAGGCGTGGAGGAGGAGCGAGATCGCCTGCACCGGCATCGCCGGCATGTGGGTGCAGCGCCGGCCGGTTCAATGGCGGAGGCCGCCGGGTTGCACTTTCCAGGGCGCGCGCCAAGCCCGCCGTGCCCGCGCACGTTCCGATCAGCTTTGCCACAATCGGTCAGGCCCCGCACTCCGACGGGTGCCCTACAAGAGGAGACAACCATGCTTCAGATCCGCGCGTTCGTTGCGCTCGCCGCGCTGTGCACAGCCGGCGCCGCAATCGCTCAGCAGGCGCCTGCCGAAGAGCCGGGCTGGGCCAAGGGCCGCCCGAAGACCGAGACCGCCATGAAGATGGCGCCGGTGCCGGCGTTCCCGATCCCGACGCCGGCCGACCAGCTGCCGACCAAGAAGTTCAAGCTGCCGCCCGGCTTCAAGGTCGAGACCTGGGCCTCCGGCGTGCTCGACGCCCGCGAGATCCGCGAAGGCCCGAAGGGCACGATCATCGTCAGCACGCTGTTCGTCGGCAACAAGGTCTACGCGTTCCCGCCCGGCAAGCGCGAGCCCAAGGTCATCATCGACAAGCTGCCGATGGCGGCCGGCATCGCGTTCGACAGCAAGGGCAACCTCTACGTCGCGACGAACACCAAGATCTATCGCTATGACGGCATCGAGGACAAGCTCGACAAGCCGGGCGAGGCCAAGGTGATCTACGACAAGCTGCCCGGCGGCAACGACCACAGCTGGAAGTTCCTGCGCATCAAGGACGACAAGCTCTACATCCCGATCGGTGCGCCGTGCAACATCTGCGATCCGGGCGAGTACGCCAAGATCTATCGCATGAACCTCGACGGCACCGGCATGGAGACGCTCGCTGCCGGCGTGCGCAACACCGTCGGCTTCGACTTCGATCCGAAGACAGGCGACCTCTGGTTCACCGACAACGGCCGCGACTGGCTCAGCGAGGAGCTGCCGAACGACGAGCTGAACCGGGTCGACATGAAGAAGCTCGGGCAGCACTACGGCTACCCGTACTGCCATCAGGGCAACCTGCCCGATCCGGAGTTCGGCTGGGGCAAGTCGTGCGACGACTACGTCAAGCCCGCCGCACTGCTCGGTCCGCACGCCGGCTCGCTCGGCCTGAAGTTCTACACCGGCAAGATGTTCCCGGCGAAGTACCAGGGCGCGATGTTCATCGCCCGTCACGGCCCGTGGAACCGGACCAAGAAGTACGCGGACGTCTCGGTCGCCTGGCCCGACGGCAAGGGCGGCGCGCGCGTCGAGCCGTTCATGACGGGGTTCGTCGAGAACAACGGCTACCTCGGCCGGCCGGTCGACTTCCATGTGATGAAGGACGGATCGCTGCTCGTCAGCGACGACCATGCAGGAGCGATCTACCGCATCAGCTACGGCAAGTGACGGCGCGTTCGCCGGGCATCGCGGTCGCCGCGGGCACGTGATGCCGCGGCGGCGGCGCTGGGGCCTTGCCGGCGCCGGCGTGGCGTGGGCGTTGCTCGCGTGCGGCGCCGCCGCCCAGCCCGGCGGCTCGCCCGCGACCGGCGCGAAACCCGGCGCCGCACGCGCCGCGAAAAGTGCCGCGCCGCCCGCGGCCACGGCCGCGTCGGCGGCCGCGGCGAGCGCCACCGCGTATGCCCAGCGCTTCGCGTCGCTCTGCGCGGCGTGCCACGGCGCGAACGGTCGCAGCGACCTTCCCGGCACGCCCTCGCTGGCCGGCCAGCACGGCTTCTATGCGATCACGCAGCTGTTCCTGTTTCGCGAAGGCCGGCGCAGCAACGAAGCGATGACGGCCGTCGCCAAGACGATGAAGGACGACGACATGCGCGGCTTCGCGGCGGTCATCGACGCGTTGCCCGCGGTGCCGCCGCCCCCGTTCGCCGCCCCGCCTGATCAGGCGCGGATGGCCAAGGGCCGCGAGCTCGCGCGCCAGCACAAGTGCGCGTTCTGCCACGGCGACGACCTGAGCGGCGGGCAGCAGGTGCCGCGCATCGGCGGGCAGCGCGAGGAGTACCTGCGCGACAGCCTGCGCGGCTTCAAGTCGGGCCAGCGGCCCGGCTACACGCAGGCGATGCTCGAAGCGGTGAGTCAGGTCTCGGTCGAGGATCTCGACCTCCTGGCCTACTACGCGGCCCGCGTTCCGGTCGCGAGCGGGGCCGGCGCGGCGGCCTCCGCGCCACCGCCAGCGGCAGCCCCGAAGCGCTGAGGGCTCAGCGCGCGCGCAGCTCGGCGTGCAGCGTGCGAATCAGGCTGGCCATCGAGGCATCGAAGAACTCGCGGTTGTCGGCGTCGTTGCCGGCGAACTCGCGCCGAGCCGCACTCAGGTCGACCGCCTTCTGCACCTCCTCGAGCGCGAAGCCGCCGCCGTTCTTCTCGAGCAGGTCGTTGATTTGCTGCCGGATGCCACGGATCAGCGTCGCGACCCGCTCGATGTAGCCCTTGCCGCGCAGAACTTCGCCGTGCCCCGGCACGACGAGCAGGGGATCGAGCGCGGCGAGACGATCGAGCGTGCCGACCCACTCGCCGGGATAGCCCGCGAACGCATAGGGAACCGGATGATCGACGAGGTCGCCCGCGACCAGGATGCGCTCGGCCGGCAGCCAGGCGACGACGTCGCCGCCGGTATTGCCGCGGCCGAGGTGCTTGAGCTCGACGACGCGACCGCCGAGGTCGATTCGCAACCCCGACTCGAAGGTGACGGTCGGGGCCTCGATGACGATGGCAGTGAACTCGCGCCGTGCCGCCTCGAGCCGGGCCAGCGACTGCGCAGCCGCGGCGCGACCGGCGGCGTCGACGGGCTTGCCCTTCTCGTCGACGCCGGTCTCGGCGGCGAGGCGCAGCGTCTCGCGCTGGCGCGCGAACGTCGAATCGGTCGCGATGAAGCGGCGCACGTACGACGGCACGCGCGCGACGATCATGCGCCGCGTCTCTTCGTGCCCGATCACGTCCGCGCCCGGCCACGCCTGCCGGTAGCGCTGGTTGCCGCCGACGTGGTCGTTGTGCCAGTGCGTGTTGAGCACCCAGCGCACCGGCTTGTCGGTCCAGCCGCGGATGAGCGCGATGTCGGCATCGGCACTCGACGGCAGGTAGCACGTGTCGATCACCAGCACTTCGCGCTCGCCGATCACGACGGTGGTGTTGCCGTCGGGAAAATCGTCGGTGGGGTCGGCATGTCGGATCGCGTAGATGCCGGGCCCGAGCTGGCGCACCTGGCGCTCGCGCGTGTTGACGGTGTCGGCGCGTGCGGCGACGGTGGCGGCGAGCGCGCATACGAGGGCGATCGTCACCAGGCGCGCGGACCTGTTCAGGAGAGTCATGCTGCGGTGCTCCGAAGATCGCGACGATGCGCGCGCGCCATCGTGCCATGGCGAAGCGCTACGATGACGGGCCGCTCAGAGGACCCCGCCATGACCCGACTCCTGTGCCTCTCGATCCTCGCTGCCTCCGCGCTGAGCGCCGGCTGCGTCGTCGCGCCCTACCCCTACGGCTATCCGGCCACCACCACGGTCGCGAGTCCGCCCAGTTTCGACCGGTCGTGGGACGCCGCGCTCGGCGCGGCCGCTGATGTCGGCGTGCAGATCACGAACGCCGATCGCGCCAACGGCCGGATCACGGGATCCAAGGCAGGCGCGGCCGTCAACATCGATCTGCGGCCGCAGACCGACAACACCCTGCAGGTGATCTTCAGCGCACCCGACTCGAAAGAGAGCAACCCGACGCTCAACGATCGCTGGCTGAGAGCCTATCAAGCGCGCATGGGCCGTTGAGTCTCGCGTTGAAGACGCGGCGCGCGCGCGCGTCCGGCGGATCGGTCGCGGCGCTGGCGCTGCTCCTCGGCAGCGTGCTGGCGCCGGCCGTGTACGGTCAAGAGCTCGAGCCGCGGGCTTACAGCAATCTGCCGATGGGCCTGAACTTTCTGGCCGTGGGTTACGCGCATTCGCAAGGGGGATTGTCGACCGACCCGTCGCTGCCGCTGACCGACGCCCACCTCAGGATCGATACCGGCGTGGTCGCCTACGTGCGTGGTATCAACCTGTGGGGAAGCTCGGGCAAGTTCGATGTCATCGTCCCCTACTCGCATCTGTCGGGAACGGCGCTGGTCGCGGGGCAACCGCTGGAACGTGACATCAGCGGCGCGAGCGACCCTCGCTTTCGCCTCTCGGTCAACTTCTACGGCGCGCCGGCGCTCACCTTGCGCGACTACCCCGCCTACAAGCAGGACCTGGTCATCGGCGCCAGCGTGCAGGTGACTCCGCCGTGGGGCCAATACGATCCGAGCCGGGTCGTCAACCTGGGAACCAACCGCTGGTCGATCAAGCCGGACGTCGGGTTCTCGAAATCGTTCGCGCCGTTCACGATCGACCTGACCGCGGGCGTCACCGTGTTCAGCCGCAACGACGACTACTTCGGTGGGCAGGCCCTCGACCAGGCCCCGATCTACTCGGTACAGACCAACGTCAGCTACGACTTCGCCGGCGGCATCTGGGCGGCGCTCGGCGCGACCTTCTACCGGGGCGGGCGAACGACCGTCAACGACACACCCAAGGACAACGCCTTGAGCAACGCGCGAATGGGACTGACGATCGCGGTTCCGATCGACCGCTACTACGCGGTCAAGTTCAACGCCAGCAGCGGCATCAGCACGCGAACCGGGACGAACTTCGACACCGTCGGCCTGGTCCTGCAATACCGCTGGGGTGCGGGACTCTAGCTCGGCAGCGCGTCGGCCTGCGAGTGACAGGTTCTTGCAAGGTTGATCTCGTAGGCTGATCGCTTCGAGGCGTTCAGTCCGAGCGCAGCAACGAGCCCCGTGGAGTCGCGGGCCAGTCGACTCCGTGAGTGTGGAGAGACACATGGCAAACAGCCCCAACCGACACACGATCCCGGGCAGCGAGCGCGAACCCGTCGCGGGCGCGCGAGCGACCGGAAAAGTCATGGCCGGCGAGCGCATCGAAGTCTCGGTGCTCGTTCGTCCCGGGTCCGGACAAAGGGATCTTGCCGACAGTGAAGCGCTCGTCGACAAGGCACCGTCGCAGCGCCACTACCTGAGCCGCGACGAGTTCGCCAAGCAACATGGCGCCGCCGCCACCGACATCGCGAAGGTCGAGGACTTCGCCAAGGCGCATGGACTGGCGGTCGTCGAAGCGAACGCAGCGCGCCGGACAGTGGTTCTGTCCGGCACTGCCGCGGCGCTGAGCGAGGCCTTCGGGACGACGCTGGAACAGTTCGAGCACGACGGCGGCACCTACCGCGGCCGCACCGGATCGCTCAGTGTTCCGGCCAACCTGGAGGGCGTGGTCGAAGGCGTGTTCGGCCTCGACAACCGGCCGCAGGCGACCCCGCACTTCCAGGTGCTCGGCGTCGACGAATCCGCCGTCGCGCGTGCGCCGGGAGCCTCCTTCACGCCGCCGCAGCTGGCGACGCTCTACGACTTCCCGACCGGTGCCGACGGCAGCGGCCAGTGCATCGCCATCATCGAGCTCGGTGGCGGCTTCAAGCCGGCCGACATCAGTGCCTATTTCGGCGGCCTCAAGCTTCCCGTCCCCAACGTCAAGGCGATCAGCGTCGACGGCGGCCGCAACCATCCGACCAACGCCAACAGCGCCGACGGCGAGGTGATGCTCGACATCGAGGTCGCCGCAGCGATCGCCCCCAAGGCGACCATCGCCGTCTATTTCGCGCCGAACACGACCCAGGGCTTTCTCGACGCGATCACCACCGCTGTCCACGACAAGGTCAACAAGCCGTCGGTCGTTTCGATCAGCTGGGGATCGGCCGAGTCGAACTGGACCGCTCAGGCGATGACGCAGTTCGACAAGGCGTTCCAGGCCGCGGCCACCTTGGGCGTGACGGTCTGCTGCGCCGCCGGCGACAACGGCTCGGCCGACGGCGTCACGGACGGCAAGCCGCACGTCGACTTTCCGGCGTCGAGCCCGTTCGCGCTCGGCTGCGGCGGCACCAAGCTCACGGTATCGGGAACGACCATCGGCAGTGAAGTCGTCTGGAACGAGAACGCCAAGAGCAGCGCGACAGGAGGGGGCGTGAGCGGCTTCTTTGCCCTGCCCGCGTACCAGAAAAACGCCAAGGTCCCGCCCGTTTCCGGAGCAAGCAAGGCGGGCCGCGGCGTTCCGGATGTCGCCGGCGACGCCGACCCGAACAGCGGCTACCGGGTTCGCGTCGACGGCCAGTCGCTGGTGATCGGCGGCACCAGCGCGGTCGCGCCGCTGTGGGCCGGCCTCATCGCGCTCATGAACCAGAAGCTGGGCAAGCCGGTCGGCTACCTCAACCCGCTGCTCTACGGGTCGGTCGTCGGCAAGGGAGCATTCCGCGACATCGTCAGCGGCAACAACGGCAGCTATTCGGCCGCGGCAGGGTGGGATCCCTGCACGGGCTGGGGCTCGCCCGTCGGCAGCAAGCTGCTCAAGGCGCTCGGCTAGCCGGGCCCGCGAGGCGATCGTCGCCGCGGTCGCCTCGCCATTCGTTCGGAAATGCGCGCGCCGGATGCTTCGCGCGAGTGTCGGGAGCGAACATGAAGGCCAATCGCCAGTGGATGGTCAGAAACCTCGGTTTCGATCCGCTCAAGACGCCGCCGCCGGCGACGACCTTTGCCTTCGCGAAGGCCGCGTCGACCGGCGCCCCGGAAGATCTCCAGCGCGAGATCATCGACTTCGACTCCGAATCGACAAGCGGCCTGCGCTTTCTGGCCTTCTCGACGGCGACCGGCCTGTCTCGTTATGTCGACGTGCCGTGGCCCGCCGGGCTGGCACCGAAGACCGGCTCGCAGCCCCCCGGCAGCGGTGCCGGTCCGCTTCCCCGCGCCGACGTCCTCGTAGTGACCTGGACCGTCGACGAAGGACACGCCTTGAGCAGGGTCCTGACCCCGGGCAAGGACTCGCGCGACGACTATGTCTCCTACACGCACAACTACGCGGCCATCGCCGCCAAGATGCGCAAGGGATGTCCGGCCACCGAAGCCAAGCGGCTCGGCACCTATTGGACGACGGCGATCGGCAAGAAATCGGTCGTCGTCTTCAAGTCGGATTCGCACATGTCGCAGGATGGCCCGCTGCTTCCCAACGTCGACGTCTGGCGCCAGATCATCAAGGAGGTCCAGCCTGACCTCGTGATCACGACCGGAACTGCGGGCGGCATCGGCACGGCGTGCGAGGTCGGCGACGTCATCGTCAGCCCCATCGTCAGGTTCGACTGCACGGCCAAGTTCAAGGCAAAGCCCTTCGCCCAGGATCACTACGAAAGCTCTGCGCCGAAGGCAAGCCATTTCGCGACGGCGCGAGCCTTGTTCAAAGCGAACGCCGCGCAGCTGCCGAAGGACAACGCGAGACCCCCGAAGATCATTCGCGTGGCGCTCGATCGGCCTGCCTCGGCGGTCCTGACGACCGACTTCTTCGGCTTCGACACGTCCAACGACCACTACAAGCTGCAGGGCCTGGGCAGCGTCTCCGAAATGGGCGACGCCGTGCTGGGGCTGGTCGCCAGTGACATGGGCGAAAGCGCTCCCCGCTGGCTCGCCATCCGCAACGTTTCCGACCCGCAGATCGATGCCAGCGGGCTCACGCTCAAGCAGCAGGCGGCGCTGGCTGCCACCATCTACAAGGGATTCGGTCGATGGAGCTCGGTCTGCAGCGCCATCACCTGCTGGGCTGCCATCGCCGCGGAATAGCTAGCCGAGCGCGACCCGCTCAGGTTCGAGGTTCGCGCCGCCATCGGGCTCGTTGGCCTTCAGGAAGAACGCGGCGACCTGCCAGACGACGACGATGCCGATCAGCGCGAGCAAGGTGCCGCTGATGGGGCGGGTGAAGAACGCGACGAAGCTGCCTCGGCTGATGAGCAGGGCGCGGCGGAAGTTTTCCTCGAGCATCGGCCCGAGGATGAAGCCCAGCATGAGCGGAGCGGCGTCGAGGTCGAGGCGCAGAAACATGTAGCCGATGAATCCGAAGACGGCCGTGGTGTAGATGTCGCTCAGGTTGTTGTTGACGCTGAAGGTGCCGATGCAGCAGAAAAAGAGGATCGACGGAAACAGCACGGCATACGGGATCTTGAACACCGACAGCCAATAGCGGACCAGGGGCACGTTCAGGACGAGCAGGAAGCAGTTGCCCACCCACATGCTGGCGACCAGACCCCAGAACAGCTCGGGGTGGCCGGCGATCATGTTCGGCCCGGGCTGGATGCCCTTGATGATGAAGGCGGCCATCATCAGCGCCATGACCGCGTTCTCGGGAATGCCGATGCTCATCAGCGGAATGAAGCTGGTGCGTGCCGCGGCTTCGTCGGCGGCCGCCTGCCCGGCCACTCCCTCGATCGCTCCGGAGCCGATCTCGTCCTTGTACTTGCTGAACTTCTTGTCGACGGCATAGGCGGCGAACTGGGCGATCACCGGACCCCCGCCGGGCAGGATGCCGAGGAACGAGCCGATCGCACTGCCGCGCAATGCGCTCGGGATGATTCGCTTGAATTCGGGCCAGGTCGGGATGAGATTGATCTTGCCGTTGAAGGGCGTTCGCTCGTCGCGGTTGTCGAGGTTCTTGGTGATTTCGGCGATGCCGAAGCAGCCCAAGGCGATGCTGACCAGACCCACGCCGTCGGCCAGGAAGTCCAGGTTCATGGTGAAGCGCTGCGTGCCGCTCGTCACATCGGTGCCGATCTGGCCGAGCAGCACGCCGATCGCGCACATCGCCATGCCGTTGAGAAGGCTGCCGGTGGTGACGAAGCTCACGCACACGAAGCCGACCAGCATCAGGGCACAGTAGTCCGCGGGCCCGAACAGGAAGGCGACCTCGCCCAGCATCGGCGCGAAGAAGGCGAGGACGACGATCGCCACGGTGCCGCCGATGAAGCTCGACACGCCGGCTGTGAAAAGCGCGAGGCCGCACTTTCCGTTGAGGGTCATCTGGTAGCCGTCGATGCACGCGACGATGCTGCTCGCGTGCGGGATCTTCATCGTGATGGCGCTAACGCTGTCGCCGTACTGGGCGCCGTAGTAGATGCCGGCCAGCATGATGAGCGCGCCGGTGGTCGGTATCGAATACGTCAGCGGCAGCAGGATGCTGATGGTGGCCAGCGGCCCCAGCCCGGGCAGCAGGCCGACGAGGGTGCCGACCGTGCAGCCGATGGCGCAGAACATCAGGTTCTGCCAGGTCAGCGCGTGCTCGAAACCGAACGCGAGGTTGTGCAGAACGTCCATCAGATCAGTAGAGGGGCAGGTTGAAGCCGAGCAGTTTCTGGAACGCGAACGCGACGCCGACCAGCCCGGCCGAGATCTTCAGGCAACGCACCACCGAGTACGTCCGGGCGGCCAGCGAGGAGAAGAACACCATGAAGACGATCCCCGCGATCATGTTGAGATAGGCAGAGATCAGCGCGAATCCGCACAGGCTCGCCAGAATGATCGCGATGTTTTTCAGGTTGAAGTCGAGCGCGACCCGTTTCTCGAAGCGCGAGCGCACCACGGTGATCAGGCCGATCAGGAGCAGCAGGCAGCTGACCATCAAGGGAAAGAGGCCCGCGCCGGCGTGGCTGAAACTGCCGAACGGGTAGCGCAGCGACTGCAGACCGAAGGCCAGCGAAATGGCGACGAGGAACAGGCCTCGCACCAGGGTTCGGTCATTCATGAGAAGTCGGAGGAGTACGCCGGCAGGCTAGCTTTCGAACCTTGCAGGAACCTGTCAGTGATCGACGCGGCGAATGCGCCGGTCGCTTCGTCGATCGCCTTACAGTGCAGTCGTGCGTTTGCTGCTGGTCGAGGACGACGTCGTGATTGCGCGTGAGCTGCTGCTGCGCTGGGGCTCGCGCGGCTGGATGGCGCAAGCGCGAGCGAGCCTCGTCGCCGCCGAGGAAGCTCTCGCCAGCAAGGCCGGGAACCCTCACTACGACCTGATCGTTCTCGACCTCGGCCTGCCCGACGGCGACGGCGTGGAATGGTTGACGCGCTGGCGCCGCGACGACCGCAGGATTCCGGTGATCATGCTGACGGCGCGCGACCGCATCGCCGATCGTGTGCGCGGGCTGCACAGCGGCGCGGACGACTACCTGGTCAAGCCCTTCGACCCCGACGAGCTCGACGCGCGGATCGAGGCCGTGCAGCGTCGCGGCCAGGTCTCTCGCGGCGAGCGCCTGCAGTACGGGCGGATCACCTGGCTCGGCGACCAGGGCATCGCCTTCGTCGATGGGCAACCCCTGGAGCTGATGCCGCGCGAGTTCGAGGTGCTGGGTCTGCTGCTCGGCCGCGCGCCGCGCCTTTTGCCCAAGCGCTGGCTGGTCGACGCGCTCGCCGAGCGCAATCTCAACCTCGCCGACAGCGCCGCCGAGGTGTACGTCTCGCGGCTGCGTCGCAAGCTCGCGGGATCGAGCGCGACGATCCGCACGCTGCGCGGCTTCGGCTACGTCCTCGAGGTCGGCGTCGAAAAGGATGGGTGATGCCGGGCCCTCGACGCGCGCGCTGGCTCAAGGTCGATCTGCTGCTCCGGCTGTTGCTGCCGCTGCTCGTCATCGTCGCCGCCGCCGCCGGGTTCGGAGCCTACACGGCACAGCAGCTCACCGCCCGCGTCTACGATCGCTGGCTCGTCGACGCCGCGCGCTCGGTGGCAGCACAAGTCCGTTTCGAGCAGGGCGCGGCCGCGCTGGATCTGCCACCGATCGCCGAGTCGATCCTTCTCTTCGATGACAACGACCGGATCTATTTCAGCGTCGAACAGGGCGGGCGGCTGATCGCGGGCCGCGCCGGCATTCCCCTCGCCGGCGACAACGAATCCCGGATCGCCCGCGGCACGGCCTACGATTCGAGCTTCGACGGCCAGCCGGTCCGCGTCGCGCGCGTGACGCTCGAGCCCAGCGACACCGCAGCGGTCACCGTGCTGATCGCCGAGACCGGCTTGAAGCGCGAGCACTCGGCGCAGGAGCTCGTCACGATCATGTGGCCGATGCTCGCGCTGGTCGTTGCCGCCGGGTTGTCGATCCTGCTCGCGGTGCGCGGCGCGGTTCGCCCGTTGCAAGTCATCGCCTCGCGGTGGAACGAGCGCTCGCCGGTCTCGCTGCAGCCGGTCGGGGACGAGGGCGTGCCGCGCGAGTTGTTGCCCTTCACGGCGGCGTTGAACAGCCTGCTGGCCCGGATTCGAGGCCTGCTGGCGCGGGAACGGCAGTTCGCCGCCGTGGCCGCGCATCAGCTGCGCACGCCGTTGGCCGGTCTCCAGCTCGGTCTGGCGCGGGCGGCAAAGGCCGCCGACGTCGAGCAGGCACGCGCCGTCATCGGCGAGCTCAGCCAGGCCACCGAGCGAACGGCGCGCATCGTGCAGCAACTGCTCGCGCTCGGCAGGATCGACCCCGAGCACCGCGGCGACATGAACTTCGTCGACTGCGATCTCGTCGCCGTCGCCGAAGACGTCGGCGCGGCCTATGCGGACCAGGCGCTGGCGAAGAACGTCGACCTCGAGCTGGCGGCGATCGACCGGCCGGTCTCGGCGCGGGTCGTCCCCGACCTGGTCGCCGAGGCGCTCGCCAACCTGCTCGACAACGCCCTGTGCTACACGCCGGCGGGCGGACGAATCCTGGTCGAGGTCCACGCGCACCCCGCCACGATCCGGGTCTCCGACTCGGGGCCCGGCATTGCCGAAGACGAGCGAGAGGCTGTGTTCGATCGCTTCGTCCGGGGCCGGACCGCGCGCGGCGACGGCAGCGGGCTCGGTCTGGCCATCGTTCGCGAGATCGCCGCGCTTCATCACGCCGGCGTCGCGCTCACCGACAGTGCCTGGGGCGGGACGAGCGTCACGATCGAATTCGCACCGGCCCAGCGGGTCGACGTCCGATCGTCCTGAAGAGCGCTGTGGCGCCGGGGCTCACCCTTGCCTAAACTGCCGGGATGCTGCGCGAGCTCCACCCGCGATCCGAGTCCGAGGGCAGACAGGCCACCACGGTTCGGCATCTGCGCCAGGCCCTCTTGTGGCCGCTGCGCCTGATCCCCGCAGGCGTCGCCGAAGACGACGTGCGCCGCCGCGCACCCTGGCAGTTGCTCCGCGAGATGGGCGACGCCTCTCCCTGGCGCGAGCACATCGACGAATACAACGGCGCTGCCGGCGGCTTTCACGAGCGCCACTACAACGAATTCGTCAGCTTCCTGCCGTACGTGCAACGCTTTCTCTACGGCGAAGGGCGGACGCAGCGCGGCAGCAACGACCCGACGACCGGCTCGCCGATGCGCGTGTTTCGGCGCCGCGACATCGCCGTCGTTCGGGTTGTGCCGCGCCCCGGCGATGATCCCGTCACGCTGCAGGTGGTGCACGTCGACCTGTATTTCTTCTACGGCGTCGACATCGTTCTTCTGAACGTCGAAGTGGCAGCCGAAGATCTCTCCCTGTCGCTGGCGCAGGAGCTGATGTACCGCTTCGGCCGCGCCTATCCCGCGGGGTGGGACGCGAAAGGCCAGGCGGTTCACTGCCTGGCCGACGTCGAGTGGCTGGACGCGAACGGCACCGTCCTCGCGCGCAGCGACGCGCAGCAGCGCGATGCCTTCCTGGCGCACCTGGCCGAGCACCGTGCGCCGCGCATTTCGGGACACTGGGAATACGTGCTTGCGCCCTTGGTCAATCACCACGCCGCGACGACCGGCACTCTGCGCTATCGCCAGATCGAGTACTACCGCATGCCCATGATGGCGTACCTCGCGGTGGACGACCCTCGGCTGCTCACGCGCAGCGACTTCGTCCGTCTCGGGATGGTCACCGGCGGCAGCGAGGCGATCCCGGGCAACGAGGTTCCCCTGCCCTACGCAGAGACCCACCTCGCCGACTTCGAGCAGGAGTTCTGCTACGACAGGTTCTGGGCCGAGTCCGGCGCCGCGCCCAACACGCGCTACCTCTGCTCCGGCCTCGCGCTCATCGCCGTGGGCGATGCCCGCAGCGAGTTCTATCGCTGCGCCGATCGAGGCGTGCTCGCGCAGTTTCGCCACCAGCATTTCCTGCTGTTCCTGATCGCGCATTTCCAGAAGGCGACGCTGCTGATGTTCTCGGATCAGCTGGCGGAAGCGCTCAATGCCCTCGACATCACCCGCCCGGACAGCATCAAGCGCTTCAAGCGCCACATTCGCCTGAGCTACGTGAGCTTTCTCGGCTTCACGCACCGCTACTGGTTCCACGAGGTCAGCGAGCAGGCCCAGGTCAAGGCGCTGTTCCACCTGTGCACGCGTCACCTCGAGATCGACACCCTGTACGCGGAGGTCAAGGAGCGCATCCACGACATGAACTCCTATCTCGACGCGGATTCCCTGCGCCGGCAGGCGAACACGGTCGTGCGCCTGACGGTGGTGACGATCTTCGGCCTGATCGGGACCATCACGACCGGGTTCCTGGGCATGAACCTGATCGCCGCCGCCGACTCGCCGCTGCCGATGCGAACGCTGGCCTTCCTGGTCGTGCTCGGGCTCACCGTGGCCCTCACGATCTACACCATGGTCAAGTCCAAGAGGCTGTCGGACTTCCTGGATGCCGTGTCCGACGAGCGTCTCTCGTCGTGGACCAAGGTGAAGGCGTTCTTCGCGGTCTGGCACTCGCCTGGCTGAGCGGCCGTCCTGCGCCGTTGCCAGGTCGGCTTCAGCCCACGACCAGACCCGCCAACGCGATCAACCCGAGGCCGAGCGCCGCCAGCGCGTCGCCGGCGATCAGGCCGCCACCGAAGAGCGACGTGCTCGTCATGTCGGACGGCAGCTCGCCGGCATCGCCCGGAACGCCGCGTTTCTTCTTGCGCGCCGCGCGCGCATCGATCAGGCTCGCGACGACGCCGCCGGCGCCGAGCCAGAGCGACGTCGCGAGGTTGACGAAGCCGCCGAACGACATCGCATACGGGGACGAGAGCACGGTCGAATCGAGGACGAAGTCGACGGCGGCGCCGGCGCGCGTCTTCTTGTAGTTCTGCCAGCGCGCGCTCGCGAACCAGACCTTGCGGACGAGCTCGATCGCGAGGCCGGTCGCGACGCCGATCCAGATCGCCGTGCGCTGGTACGGCTTGTCGTCGGTGAGGCTCTTCAGGATGCCGACGAACTTGAACGTCATCGCCGCGTTCCACTGTGCCGGCTGCTGGCCCTCGCTCATCGCCGTCTGGTCGAGCAGGAGCACCGGATAGGCCGCCATGAAGAGCCGAGCGAAGCCCACCGCGAGCAGCGCGCCGACAAAGATGCCGGCGGCCTGGTAGCGAAACTGCATGACGCGATTGGTTCCGAGCCGGGCGCCGGTCGAGCGGTCCTGCTGCATGTCGCAGGCGACGCTGGTCGAGACGAGCAGGACGGTGCCGGCCATCAGCCCGACGGCCGGGTCCTTCAGTCCGATCGCGGCGAGGATCACGACCGAGACGACGAACGCCGACGAGATCGGATTGGTGTCGCTGATGCCGAGCGAGATGCCGTTGACGAGCGCGAACACGCAGACCAGGAACAGCGCGACGACGAGGTAGAGCACCGGCTGGTGCAGCACGAGGTGACCGACGGCGACCACCGCCGCGCCCCAGCAGATCGACCAGATCACGAGGCGCACGGTGTGGACGCGGCGCCAGCCCTGGACTTCGACCTCGGCGCCGGGGGCGTCGCCGGTGGCGGCGGTCTCGCGCCAACGCCTGACCGCGCGGACCGCGATCAGCGACATGTCGACGATCGCCGCGCCCATGATCCAGCCGAGGGCGATCAGGAACATGATCTTGCGCGGCGGATCGCCCGCCTGCAGCCAGCCGATCGAGACGAAGTAGGGCTTGAGGAGGATGCCGATGACGCCGCCGGTCACGGCGGCGAGGCCGATGCGCGCGCCGACGACCATGCCGGCGCCGAAGGTCGAGGTCGAGAGCTCGATCGTGCCGAGGATCGCGATCTTGGCCGCGGCGACGCCGCCTACCAGGCCGCTCGCGACCCCGCCGCCGAGCAGAGCCACCGAGCGTCGCAGCAGCGCGGGGTCGGTGAGCGCGCGCAGGATGTTGGCGACGGCCAGGCCCGACGGGAAGACGAGCTTCATGCGGTCGACCAGGATCGGCGTGTAGAGCATGCCGATGCCGGCGCCGAACATGCCGATGGTCAGCAGGTAGAGGACGAGCTGCCACATCGGCGGCGGCGGCAAACCGAGCCAGACCATCGCCTGGATCAGCACGCCCATCGCGCTCATCCCGGCGACCGAGGCGGCCGCCGTCTGGATGTAGTTGGCGCCGTGCTTGCCCTCGGCGCCGTAGCCGAAGGTGACGGTCGAGCCGAGCAGGCCCGCGAGCACCTGGCCGCCGACGAAGAAGCCGATCGAGAAGTTCATGTACGACGCCGTCACCCCGCCGAGCGGCCCGAGGACGAGAATGCCGAGCGCGAGCAGGAGCGCGTGGTACTTCCACGTGCCCGGCGCCGGCAGCCAGTGCCAGCGCGGCGCGGCCGCTGCCGCCACCGGTGCTTCGAACGGGATCGCGCTCATGAAAACGTCGCCATGCGGGAGTCCTTCGACGCCGGGATCGACCGGCGCAGGTTGAGGAGATTGGCGACGAGGATCAGCCCGGCGCCGATCACGGTGAAGAGATCGATGCGCTCGTCGTAGACGAGCCAGCCGGCGACCGCGGTGAGCGGGACGCGCAGGAAGTCCATCGGCACGATCATCATCGCGTCGGCATGGCGCAGCGCCTGCGTCATGCAGTAGTGCGAATAGGTGCCGCACAGCGCGATCACGCCGATCCACGGCCACACCTGCACCGTCGGCGTGCGCCAGACCCAGGCTGCCGGAACGACGCCGATCACCGACTGGACGACGAGCATCCAGAAGATGATCGAGACGGCGCTTTCGGTCGCGGTGAGCGACTTGACGAGGATGATCGAGATCGCGAA
>Ga0207703_10000802_pt1 | contig 30959 bp, 23 predicted proteins | sample KBSSwiS12_FD_184304 | JGI IMG/M metagenome (GOLD analysis project Ga0207703, IMG submission 184304) | Switchgrass rhizosphere microbial communities from Kellogg Biological Station, Michigan, USA - KBS Switchgrass S1-2 (SPAdes) (version 2) | ecosystem: Host-associated > Plants > Roots >...
AGGCAAACGCGCCGCTGGGTCCGTACTGTGCCGTCGAGAAGTTGTGTGCGTACATGGTCTCCGTGTACACACTCGCGTTGTCATTGACGTCGTAGTGCAGGAACGCGCCTGCCGTGTAACGCTCGCCCGCGCGCTGCAGATAGCTGAGCGCACCGTAGTTATAGGAATCGGTGGCGGAGCTGTAGGGCCGGAATGCACCCGTCGTCGCATCGACCGTATTGTTCGTCAGAAAGACGGGATGATTACCCGCATCCACTCCGGGGATCCGGAAGCGGCCCGTACCGCTCGTGCTCGAGCCACCGCAGAAGATGGCGCTGTCCGGCGTGTCGCCGGCATTCAACGTACATCCCGCGTGGTCGAACTGATAGCCCACCGCGGGCGATGTGTTGGTGTAGGTGAAATAGGAGGTGGCATTACCCTTGCCATCCGCGAAATTCGCGCCCGCCAGGATGGAGATGTCCTTGGTCTGCCCGGTGTTGACCGTGCTTTGCGGGATCGGCTGGTTCCCGTCCTTGAGCCATCCCAGGTACTGCTGGCTGTTGTTGCTGTGGTTGTTGAAGCTGTAGTTCGCATCGACCCGGACGCCCTGGTAGTGGGTGTTGAGGACGAAGTTCACGACACCCGCCACAGCGTCGGCACCGTAGGTTGCCGAGGCGCCGCCCGTCAGAACGTCGACGCGCTCGATCAGGCTGGCTGGAATCTGGTTGATATCGGCCGCGTTGGAAGCGCCGCCTGGGCCTACGACACCGCCGGAGCCGCCCGGCTGCATGCGGCGATCGTTGACGAGGACCAGCGTGCGTTGCGACCCGAGGCCACGCAGGCTGACTGTCGCGATGCCCAGGGACGAGATCGAGGTGCCGGAGGACTGCTCGGCCACCACCTGCGGCATGTTATTGAGAATATCTTCCGCGCGGACCAGTCCGGTCTGTTGGATATCAACCGACGAGACCGTATTGATGGGACTGATCGAAATGTCGTTGGGCGACTGGGCGATACGCGAGCCCGTCACAACAACTTCCTGAACGGCATCTGGATTCGCAGGGGCTGCGTCCGCACCGAATGCCAGCGGGACTGCCGCGGCCGACGCACAGGCAGATAGAGCGATATGGACGGCCTGCCGCACGTTGCGACTTCTATTCGTCATTCTTGAACTCCCCAAGACGTTGTTAGCAGAGCACCAGTCATTCGGGCTCCTATGGCGGAAATACTACGCGCCTAAACTAACATTGCAAAGTTTGCTCAAGAATGAAATTATTGCATCCGTCCCTCAAATTCAGGGTTTGTCCCTACCGATACCGGCTCATCCCTCGCGCTGGGCTCGTGCGCGGACGTTTCTTATTCTTCGTTGAGACGATCGTCGCGCCGAAACAACAAGATTTTCCGGCAGTTTTTCACACCCCGGTGAACCAACAATTTGCCGCCACGGTGATCCGCGTGTCCGCGCCGTAGAAAGGCGTCACTTCGTGGAACAAATACGACGGAAAAACGACCAGGTCACCCGCCGCCAGGCGAATATCCAGGGACCGCAGTGCAAACGGCGTGTGCAGATTGTCGTTTGCCGGATCGAGATAGGCGTTGGCTCCCTGCCGCGGGTCAAAAAAGCGCAACAGCCCGCTCTGCGGATATTTCTCCACCACCTCGCCCGAGCGGACGCAGTACACCGCCGACCAGGAAGCCATCGGATGGTTGTGGGCCACGAACGAGCCGGCGTAGCGTGTGATGTGAAACCAGGTGTGGTTATGAAACCGCAGCCGCGAGAGCTCCGCCGCGCTCACTGTGGTTGTCTGCAGGACCGCGCTGGCGACCGAGTCGAGCACGAACCGGCGCAACTCCTGGATACACGGCTGCGGCCAACGGAATAGGTTGAATCGGCTCTCAAAAGTCTCTGCCTGGGGGATGTGGCTCGGAGTCGGATTGCGGAATTCATCCCGCTCGTGCTCCAGAAACAGGCTTTCCAGGGCCTGATTCAACTCCTGACAGGGATCGAGCCGCGCCTGTAGAAGCGGCACAGCGAATATCGGCGTCAGTTGCAACGGCGGCGCTACCATCGCGTCAGTCCTTCCTGGCCCGGCGCCACAAAACGAGCCCTCACAGTGATCAGGGTGAGAGCGCCAACAGCGCGGATGAGCGGAATTTCGTAGCTCAGTGAGCCTGGGAAAACAACGAGTTGGCCGGGCACGGCACGCCAGGTGTAATGTCCAGAAAGGAATGGGACGCGCAGTGCGCTGGTTGTTGCATCGGCGAGCGACGTACCTAACCGCGACTCGTAAAATCGTACGACGCCGCTGTCGCCGCGTGTCGCAACGGGGTCCGGCGCCTGTAGGCAATAAATCCCACACCAGGCGGTCAGTGAATGACTGGTTGCCGGGACACAGCCGTCAGGGTGCACAATGGTGTAGGCGCCACGGGCCTGCACTGAAAGAGTGCTGAGTTGCTCGTGACTCAACGTGGTTGCCGCTGCCACCGTCGACCAGACACCGCGCAGGATCTCGCCACACAGTTGCCGTACAGGGGCGTCCGGCCAATCCAGGAGGTCATCGCGACTCTGGTAACACAACCCCGCAGCCGTTGGTGGCGCGGGATTCGCCGCCGCGTGTCGCGCGAACAATTGCGCGACAACCTCGCTCGATTGTGACGCCTCAGGAAAGGTGATCATCGCCATGGGGGTGGCGAAGATCGGGACAATGACTATCGAACCCTGATTCATCGCTCAAATCTCATCATTTTGGTAGCAGATCCGCCAAGTATTCGCGCAACTCCCGCAATTGCGTGGCGTAGTGCGCCGCGCGGCCGGAGGAGCGCGTATAGATCGGCTCGCGCACCTGCCAGACACTCGCTGTCTTAACAGCTTCACGACGGGATTCAACGGCAAGGTAGCGCTCGTCCCATTCCAGCCCGAGGAAGTTGAACAATCGGGCGGCCTCCCGCGCCGGCTGACGGACGAACGAGTCGTAGTGCAGCTCGAAGAGGCCGGCCCCATAACAGCGCTGCCAGTGCGCCATCAGGCGCCGGTACTGGCGGAAATAATGTCCGATATCCAACAGGTTGAGTGCGTAGCCCATGCTGTGATCCAAGTGCAGGAAGAAGATCGACAGGCAGTTGTCCAGTGGGTCGCGGGTCGTGTGCACGATGCGACTGTCCGGAAACAGGCGCTTGATGAGCCCGACATGCAGGAAGTTGTCGGGGCGCTTGTCGGTTACATAACTCGCGCCGGGAAACATCCGCCGCAACTCGTCCCGGTAGGTGTTGGCGAGGGAGGCGAGCAGGTCGGGGGACGCCGCCGCCAGGGCTCGAGCGGAGGGCACCGCCGCCGACAGTCGTTGCAGGATATCCAGCTCGCCACCGGCAACCACCTGCGGGTGCCCTGCCAACAGTTGCTCAGCCAACGTGGATCCGGAGCGGAACAACCCGCAGATGAAAATCGGCTGCGGACCGGTTTCAGCGCGGCTCGCCGCTCGAACAGGGCGGCTCCCACGGTCCGACGGCCTTGCCTCGCCTGCGGCCGCCGCCTCACCGGTTGGCGCAGACTCGCCAGCGACCGCTGCCTCCCCTGTTGGCGCGGCGCCGCTCGACCGTGTTTCCGGGCAGGCCGAGATCAACTGGTCGACCAGTTCCTCCTGGCGCTTGCGATCATAGATCCCGTGCCCGGGCGCCGCGCTGGCACGGCTGTTGGCATTGGCGGCGGTGTAAGCCTCGAACGCCGCGGCGAACTGTTGCTTGCCGTCGAGAAGCCGGCCCAGCGCAAACAGGATGCTTGCACGCTCTGCCGCCGAAGCGGGCGCGCGAAGGGCTCCCTGGAGCTGGGCGATGACCCGGTCGTCTGCACTGGCTGCAGGCTGCAGGTTGGCATAACGCGCCAGTGCTTCCAGACAGCTCGCATCGAGCGTCAGGATACGCTCGTAGAGTCCCCCGGCCTCTGACCTGTTGCCCAGATCCTCCTGCAGGTTGGCGAGATTCAGGAGGGCCGGGATGTAATTGGGATTCAGCTGGAGGGCGCGCTTCAACTCCTGTTCCGCGGCTGCATCCTGACGCAGGAAGTCGGCGTAGATAACACCGCGATTCAGGTAGACTTCCTCCGGGCCGGAGATGCCGTTGTCGAGGGCGCGCTGGTAGGCGGAGAGGGCCTCCGTGAACTGACGCTGTTGCCTGAGCAAAACTCCGAGATTAAACCAGCACTCCGCCAGGTCAGCTCGCAGCGCGAGAATGCGTGTATAGGCTTCGATGGCTTCGGGCACGCGCCCGAGCCTGTGCAGCTGGTGCGCGTCGCGTAGCAGTGCCTCGAGTGCCACTTCCGTCAAGATCCACTCCACTAGAGTATCGGGCCGCCACCTCGTCTATACCACGGCGAATCGTGTGGGTATCCAATACGATGCAGCCGATAAAGGGGGCGCCGTGCCGAGAATTCGATTATGGAGCTGGGGGCTGCTGCTCGTTCTGTCGGCAGCGCAGGCGGCTGATCTGCCGCAGATCGCACCGCCGGATGACGCGACACTCTTTGCCTCTCCGACCCGCAAGGACCGGATCGGCCGGATTCTCGCGCCGGTCATGATCAACGGACAGGGACCCTTCCGGCTCATCGTCGATACGGGCGCCAGTTATTCAACCATCTCGCCCCGGCTCGCCCAGACACTGGCGCTGCAGGCGAGTGATGAATACCCCTTTCTCGTGAACGGGGTCACCGGGTCCGCCCGTGCACCTTCAGTGCCGATTGATCTCCTCGAGGCCGGTGACCTGCAGTTCCGGTCATTGCGGTTGCCGGTCATCGAGCCGGCCATCATGGCCGGTGCCGATGGAATCCTCGGCGCCGCGGGCCTGAAGGACGAGCGCATCATGGTGGAATTCATGCGCAACCGGGTCACCATCTCCCGCTCGAAGATCGGACTTGCCCCGCGCGGCTTCCAGAGGGTTCACACGAACGTGCTGGAAAACGGCCTGATGACGGTCGAAGTGACTGTCGGCGGCGTTCGAGCGACAGCGGTCGTCGACACGGGCTCCGAGCGCTCTCTGGGCAATCTGGCACTGCGTGAAAGATTGAACAGCTGGCAGAGCAGGAAAAAACAGCCGCTGTTCACGGACGTCTACGGCACCACGAGCGACATCACACGCGGTGAGCATGGCCTGGCGCCGATCATCGTCCTGGGTCCCCTGAAGCTGCTCGACGTGGATCTCATCTACGGCGATTTCAACATCTTCGGGGTCTGGAAGATGCGGGACCGCCCGGCCATGATTCTGGGGATGGACGTGTTGGGAACCGTCAGGTCACTGGGAATCGACTTCCGCAACCGCGAGTTGTATTTCGAAGGCGCGTATCTTGGGACTGGCTGACGCGGCGGGACCGGCTGACGCGGCGGGACCGGCTGAGCCGGGAATCAGGGTGCCGCGTCCTGCAACGTGAACCAACAGTTGAAGGCGATGGTAATGCGCTCGCCTTCGCCTTCGAAGGGCTTCACGTCATGCAGCAGCCATGAAGGAAACAGCACGAGTTGGCCGGCTTCGAGGGACGCACTGGCAATCTCCGCGGAAAACGGCAGCCGCATGTTGGCATTGGCTGCGTCCATGTACATGCCGCTCATGATCGCCGGATTGACGAACGTGAGCTTGCCACTGTCGGGTTTCCCCGGGTCGTGCCGCCCCGGGTCCACGCAATAGACTCCGCTCCACGAGGCGTTCGGATGGTTGTGCAGCCCGAAGAAGCCGCCCCGCCGCGTGACATGGAACCAACAGTCGTTGTAGATGTTGAGGCGCGAGATGGTGGCGTGGTCGTAGCCATTCAACATCGCGACCATCGACAGCAGCTGGTTCCAGCAGAACGCCTTCAGCTCCTGGATGGCCGGGTCGTCGAGGCGGAAGAGATTGAAGTCACTCTCGAACACGGCCGCGTTGCGTTGGGTCAGCGGCCGCGGGTTGCGCGGGCCGGTCTGCTCCTGCGCAAAAATAAAGCGCTTCAACGCCGGATTCAGTGCTTGCGCATTCGGCAGGCGGCTGCGTCCGAACGGCACACTGAACAGGTGGAGGACTTCAGGACCGGGTAGGGGGGTATTCATCGATGAGCTCACCGAGCACTGCCTGCAACTTGCCCAGCCATGGCTCAAAGTTGCGCCATTGATCGACGCCTTCCGAGAACAGGGGCCGGCGGACCTGCTCAGAGCTCGCAGTCTGGACTACACGCCGCGTTTCGTGGAAGCGCAGGCATTGCTCCTCGAACGGCAGCCCGCAGTAGTCCAGCAGCCTGCGCACCTCACCCTCCAGGTCGGCGACCAGGTTTTCGTAGTAGACACGATGGATCCGGCCGGGCATGACTGCATCGAAGTGCGCCATCAGGCGCACATAATCGCGGTAGTAGTGGCCGATGTCCTCCAGGTCGTAGCTGAACCAGACACCCGACTGGAAGTGCTGTTTGAAGTTGGAAAAGCAGCAGCCCAGGGGCGAGCGGCGCGCATCGATGATGCGCGCATTGGGCAGAATCAGTTGAATGAGGCCGATGTGAAAAAAATTACTCGGCATCTTGTCAATAAAAAAGGGCGTGCCGCGCAGCCGGTGCGCCCGTGTCTGCGCCAGGTAGCGCTCGCCGAGCGTCGCCAGGTCTCTGCGGGAGAGTCGCGCAATGGATTGAGGGTAGCTGGGCGGCTGTCCTGGCTGCCCGAGTATGCCCAGCTCGAGAGCGAATCCAGGAATATCGGGTAATTCCCGGGTGCCCTCCACCTGAGAGTGGCTTGCGAGAATCTGTTCGATGAGTGTGGATCCGGCTCGCGGCATCCCGACGATGAAGATCGGATCTCCCGCGCTGCTGCCGAAGCCTCTGCGTGCCTCCAGAAACTCTCGCGTGAACAGTCGGATCGTCTGCTCGATGAGCTTCGTGTTGGCTTCACGGCTGTGGCTGGCCGCGGCGCGCCGCAAAGCATTGCCCTGGGAGTAGTGTTGAAACGAGCGGGCGTACTGCGCGGAATCTTCCAATGCCTTACCCAGGGCGAATTCGAGCTGAAGGCGGTCCTCCTGCCCCAGATCCGCGCGCGCCACGAGAGCCTCCATCGTGTCGATGTCTTCCTGCGTAAAGCGGAAGGTCTTGAGGTTGGCCAGGCTGAAATAGGCCTCGCCGAAGTCGGATCGCAACGCGATGGCCTGGCGGTACGCCTCAACGGCGTCCGAGAAGCGGCTGGCAAAACGCAACGAGTGACCATAGGCCAGGCGCACGCGCTCGTTTTGGGGATGCTGCTCGACGAGGCGCGTAAGTATCTCGACTGCGTGATCGTTGCGTCCCAGCAGACTATGTGCTGAGGCCTGCAGGGAGCGGGCCAACAGATCGTCCGGTCGGGTCGCCAACAGCCGTTCCAGCAGTGGCAGCATGGGGTCCGCCTTCTGTTGGCTGAACAGGACGCGGGCGAGCTCGAACCTTGCTGCCCGGTATCCTGGCGCCAGCTCGAGGCACTGCGCGAGCAATCGCTCCGCGGTGAGGTAATCTTCGCGCTCTGCCGCGATCGCCGCCAGCATGCGCAAGGCAACAACGTCTTCGGGATCGCGTTTGAGGTGCTTTCGGGCGAGAGACTCCGCTGCGTCCAGTCGAAAGAGCGAAAAGGCGGCAGCAGCTTCCGCGATATGTTTCTCCGGATCAGCGAGGCGCGTGTAATGGTCGTATGCCGTGTCGCACGCCGCCGCGTCCCCGCGAGCGGCCTGGATCATTGAGATCTCGCGCCACGCCTCGGCGAGGTCCGGTTCCAGCTCGACGGCTTTCTGGAGCGCGATGAGGGCGTCCGCGTTTTTCCCTTCCTTGCGCAGCGTCTGTCCCAGCTCCAACTGAATCAGTGCCGAATCTGGCTGAGTGGCTGCCAGATCGCGGAACGCCGTCGCAGCGGAAGGGTCACCGAGACTGCGATGCGCCGTTCCCAGCAGCAGGGTTGCTACGGGGTGTCCCGGGTGCTCGGCCAGTATTTTCGCCGCCGCATCGGCAGCAGCCCGCGGATCGCTGTCCAGTAGTGCAGCCACCTGCATCAGCCTCGCATCGACCGCCGCACTCTCTCCCGTCAACCCGCCCTCCGTTCACGACCCGCGCTAGAATTAGCGGAACGAAACACCATAGGTGATGTTCTTGAGCAACGTCAATCCGGTCGCCGATGAAGCGACGGTCCTGAGAATGCTTCAGGCCTCCAAGGCCGCGAATGCCGCCGGCCGCGGAAATGAATCCGACCAGCTGCTCGCGCGCGCGGCCCAATCGGCGCCGGGACACCCTGCCGTTTTGAACGAGCTGGGTTTGCGAATGATGCAAAGAGGTGACGCCCCCAAGGCGCGCGAGCTGTTCGAGCGCGCCACGCAGGCAGATCCGCGACACCCTTCCCTCTGGTCCAATCTCGCGGCCAGCCTGAATGCTCTGGGTCAGCAGCAGGCGGAAATGGAAGCCATCGAAAAAGCCCTGGCGCTCGAGCCGCGTCACCTGTCCTCCCTGCTGCAGAAAGGCGCGCTCATCGAAGCACGAGGTGATCCGCGAAATGCGGCTCGCACGTTTCGCAATGCTCTGGCGACCATACCTCCCGGGGCCGCAGTGCCGGCGGCTGTTGGCGCGATGGTAGAGCGTGCACGCGCGGTAGTCAGACTGGACGACGCGGCGCTGGCCGCTGCCATCGAAGAACGCCTCGCGGGGATTCGTGAGCAACACGGAGGCGGCCGTTTCAGGCGCGTGGATCGATGCATCGAGCTGCTCGCCGGCCAGCGCAAGCGCTACAACTCCGAGCCGACCTTCATGTATTTCCCGGAGATTCCTGCTGTCGAGTTCTTCGAACGAGCCGATTTCCCCTGGCTCGATGAGATCGAGGCGGCGACGGATGCCATCCGCACTGAGCTGACCACCGTATTGGTGGCCGACCGTGCCGGCCTCGAGCCGTACGTTTCGTATCCCGAGCACGGGCTGCCCCTCGATCAATGGAAAGAGCTCAATCAGTCGCGCCGTTGGAGCGCGTACTTCCTGTGGAATCAGAGCGTGCCACAGCACAGTCATCTGGCCCGTTGTCCGCGCACGGCGGCGGTGCTCGCGAAGGCACCTCAGTGTGATGTGCCGGGCCGGGGCCCGACCGCGTTCTTCTCCATTCTGGAACCTGGTACGCACATTCCTCCGCACACGGGTGTAACCAACACGCGGCTGACGGTTCACTTGCCGTTGATTGTGCCGCCGAATTGCGGCTTCCGCGTTGGCGGCGATACACGCGAATGGATACCGGGCAAGGCCTGGGTGTTTGATGACACCATCGAGCACGAGGCCTGGAACCGCTCGGATGCTCCCCGTGCCGTTTTGATTTTCGATATCTGGAATCCGTTTCTCACCCTGGCCGAGCGCGATCTCATCCGCGCGGCCACGGAAGTGGTGGTCTCGTACTACGGCTCGGTACCGGAAGGTGTCGCATGAAGTACATGCTCTTTGTTGCTGTGGCTGGATTGGGCGTGGCGCTGCCAGCGATCTCCCAATCGTCGTCCAACGACCTCAACACCTGCGCCGCAATCCAGACACAGGCCGAGCGGCTCGCCTGTTACGACAAGCTGGCAGGCCGGGGCGCCACGCCGCCCGCAGCCGCAACTCCTCAACCCGCTCTGCCGGCCGCGCCCGCAGCCGCATCTTCCGGCACAAAGAAACAAACACCTCCCGCACCCACCGCAACCGCAGCGACACCCGCCGCTTCGACTCCGGCTCCCGGTACGGCCGAGGCGTTCGGCTTATACAAAGCGGAACACCCCGCCGCTCCGAAATCTCCCGTCGCAACGGTGAAAGGCAAGGTCGTCGATCTGAAGTACGACGCGTATGGACGCGAGACCATCTCGCTGGAGGGTGGCGCGGTATGGCAGCTCGCCGGCTCCGACGCGCTTCTCGCTAAAGGAGATGAGGTGACGATCAAGCGCGCGACAATGGGCTCTTATTTGATGACGACTTCTGCCGGCCGCGAGCACCGGGTCAAGCGCCTGCGCTGAAACCCTTCAGGGCTTTAAATGCCCCTCAAAAAAAAACGGCGGGCACGAGGCCCGCCGTTGAAAGGTCACCCTTTCGAGTATCGATCAGAACTGCGCCGTGATGTGGGCGAAGATGAACCGGCCCATCGCGTCGTAAGTACCCGGGAAGGTGTTGCCGTTGCACGAGCTGCCGTTTGGCGTGATCGTGGGGCAATCCGAACCGAAGCCACCGCCACCGGACATGACCACCGGCGGATCCTTGTCGGTGATGTTGTTGACACCAACCTGGAATCGAACTCCCTTGTACACGTTGAACATCGCGGACATATCGATGTAGTTGTAAGCCGGGATGTGTCCAGTGAGCGGGAACGGAGTGCCTGCCAGCGATGGATTGCTGTCGTACTGTTCCGAAGCCGCCTTGCCGATGTAACGCCACCGCAGGGTGACATCCAGGCCGTCCCACGGAGTTGCCCACGTCGTGTTGAAGACATGGCGCCAAGCCGGGTTCGATGCGCCGCACACTGTGCCGAAGTAACCTTCGCAGTTATACGTAGGTCCGTTGGTCAGCGTCTGCGTATTGAGTGCGATCAGCTTGGTACCTTCCATGGAGAAGGCCAGTGAGCCGAGCGCCGGCAGCGGCTGACGGTAGTCAGCCTTGATGTCCAGTCCCTTGGTGGACAGCGATCCGAAGTTGACGTTCAGGTCGTCCACGAAACCGTTGTTGGTTTTCCACAGAGATCCGTTCGGATCGCGGTGGATGGCGCTGCAGAAGGTTGGGGAGCCGGTCGCAATACACTGCGCCAGGATCGTGTCTTCGCCGATAGGTCCGATGGTGTCCTTGACCTTGATGTTGAAGTAGTCGACGGACACGACCAGGTTGGGTACCCAGTGCGGCTGCAGCACGATGCCTGCCGAATAGGTATCCGAGCTCTCCGGCTTCAAGTTCGGGTTGCCGCCGATGAAACCGTTGTACTGAGCTGCAGAGTTACGTCCGATGTTGCCGTATTGGGTAGCCGATACGCCGGTGAGGGCGCACTGCGCCTGTGATGCGGGTGGCGCGGTTCCGATGACGGCGCTTGCGCACGGGTCAGTGGAGCCGTCCAGACCCACAGCCTGAGCCTGGTACAGCTCGAAGATGTTGGGAGCACGAACCGCACGCTGATAGCTGATGCGCGTACGGATGTCCTTGATCGGGGCCCACTCGGCACCAATCTTGTACGTGTTGGTCTTGAAGCCTTCGCTGTAGGACGAGTAGCGGTAGCCGGCCGTGAGCGAGGCGGATTCCGCCCATGCCTGGTGCTCTGCAATGGGAGCGCTCACCTCGCTGAAGACCTCACGTACTGTGAAGCCACCGTGCACCGGGGCAGTGGGTCCACCCGCACCCGCCGCGTTACCGAGCAAGCTCTGATAGTCCGGGGTGAAGTCCGCCGACTCACCGCGCCACTCGGCACCGACGTTGATGACGATTCCGTCGTCAGCCATAGGTGACTTGACACCGTATTTGCTCAGATCGCCGGTGATCGAGCCCGAGGCCACCTGCTCGGTGGTGGTGGCTTCGACCAGCAGCGGGATCTGCAGGTACTTCAGCGCTTCCTTGGTCACGCCACCCGGTACCCAGATGTTCCAGGGTACGCAAGCCGGGTCTGAGCCGTCGACGACCGATTGGCAGACCGGTTGGCCGGTAGTGGGGTCCGGAACGACGTTCAGTGACTTGATGATGTTGGCGTTGCTGAAGTAGTTCTCGTTGCCGTTGCTGAAATCAACAGTGTTGCGCTGGACGTAGGCGTCATAGTGCCATGCATCGTCGATGTCACCCTTTACACCGAGAACGAGGCGGGCGTTGTCGCTGCGGAAAGTCGCGACGCGACCGCCGCCTTCCACGTTGCGGCGACCGATGTACATGTTGATGCCGCTCGGGGTCACGCCGCCGGGACCACTCTGAGCCGTGAGATTTGCTGGCGAGCAGATTGCCGCCCGTTCTTCCGCGGTCAGCAGCGGATTGTTGCAAGGAATGAACGAGGGCTGGAAGAAGTCGCCGCTCGCTGCAATCTGGGCGTCCGACGTGTTCCGCTGGAACATGACCTCGCCATAGGTGCTGACGTGCGAATTGACATCGAACGTCAGGAAGCCGCCCGCGGTCCAGCGCTCGTTAGGCGTCTGATAGAAGTTCAATGGACCGAAGTTATACAGATCATTGGTGGTGAATGGCCGCCAGGCACCCGACTGTCCATCCACAGTGTTGGTGAACAGCGGCGCATTGCCGTGAGCCTTGTCCGCGTAAGCCTGGAAGTAACCACCGGCCTTGCCCGATGCGCTCGTGCCCGAGCCGCCGCACTTCAAATTGCCTGCCTTGGTGGAATCCAGGACGCAGGCAGAGTAGTCGTACTTGGCCTGGAGAACCGGCGCCTTCTTGTCGAACGTTGCATACAACGTGGCGTTGCCACGGTCGTCGGCGAAGTTCGAACCCATGAGGATCGATACGTTCTTGCCGAAGCCCGTGTTGACGCTGTGGTCGGGCAACTGGTCGCCCGCAGCGGCAACAACACCGGCGGCCGCGTTGTGCTGTGTGTGTTGGAAGAAGTCATAACCGGCGTCGATACGCACGCCCTGGAACTTGGTGTTCAGGACGAAGTTGACGACGCCCGCGACGGCGTCCGCACCGTACACGGATGACGCGCCACCGGTGAGGATGTCTACGCGCTCAATCAGCGCTGCAGGAACCTCGTTGATGTCAGAAACGTTTGAACCGCTTCCGGGGCCGGGGCCGAGGCGGCGGCCATTGACCAGCACCAATGTGCGCTGCGGACCCAGGCCGCGCAGGTTGATCGACGCGGTACCGTCAGAGCCGTTGGACACGGTGGAGTTCTGACCGGCGAACACCATCGGTAGCTGGTTGAGGATGTCTTCGGTTCGGGTCAGGCCGGTTGCAGTGATGTCGGCCGCTGAAACGGTGGTGACCGGGCTGATGGCGGTCACATTGGGCGACTGAATACGCGAACCGGTGACGACGACCTCTTGAATGGGCGCTTCGCTGGCAGCTGGCGCATCCGCGTCGGCGGCCATCGCAGGTGCTCCGGAAGCGGCCGCGGCCGCAACCGCACTCAGAAAGAGTGCGCTACGGACGGCGCTGGAGACCTGGTTACTGGATCTGGTCATTGAATCCTCCTGCAAACGGTTGAAACCGTCGGACGAATGGAAACCGGCAGGCTCGTTACCCGACGACCCGCTCGGCACATGTCTCTCTTGTGTTTACGAATCTGTTTCGCTGGGGACGAAACATTTCCGCGTGTGTCACATGTTAGCAGTGGTCTTGCAACACCGAAACAGTTTTGGTGGAAACGCAACAGCGGCGACTCAAATAAAGCGCATAAAAAAGGGGGACCAAAGTCTGGATTGTCGCCACAAAGTGGAATTTAGGTGCATGAATCGAGGGTCTGCACCGTAAGGGTGCGACTTGGGCGTGGCCGTGTGGCTCGAGCACAACGCGTGGCGGCGTGGCCTGAGCTATCTTGAGACAAATTCAGGAACCGGTTTCAGGGTCCTCAAATGTCACGGCCCCGGTGAAGTCGAAGCTGTTCACGAGAATCGTTTCCTCGGTAGTCAGCGCTTTGACGGGTGCGATACAGAATCCGCGTGCAGTGACCCGGTAGCTTCGAACATGGCCGCCCAGGGGGCCAAAACGCTCCTGTTTGAATTCGTCCGCAGTGCACTTGTCGTCACCGCGGGTTGCGAACATGCGCTGTTCACCCTCGAAGATTACTGTCAGGTTCGTGGGTAGTTCGCGGCCTTGTTTGCCCTCCGCGGCTTTTGCTACTCCAAACACCATCCGCAGGCGTCGCCCATCAGAACGGGTAGGGCCCGCGAAGCTGACTCGGATGCCGCTGCCATCAGGGCGCGGACCCCCATCGCATTCCAACTCAGCGTTGTGCAGATTGACATCGAGCTCCAACGCGCCGCGGATTCGCGCGCGGAGATAGCCCTCGCCGCTCGCGAGGCAGCCATGAGTGCTCTTCGGGCCAGCCGCGGGCAGGCTCACGAGCGGGCTGGCCGGTGGCGTTGGATTTTGCGGCACCACCGCTGGTGATGCCGCGAGAGCCGCGAGAGCCGCGAGAGCCGCGCAAAGAGTCCTCATGCCGCGCAGTCTACATTCCCGGCTTCACCAGCAAAGCCCGCGCAAGAACCACCTGCGCCCTGCCGATTCCGCGGGCCGCATGCATGAGCAACGTCAGGATCAGCACGCCAAGAGCAATCGTGAACGGGGCGATGAGCGGCGCCGCCAGGACCGCCGGCTGCATCACGGAGATCCCGTCGTTGAAGTCCCAGCCGAGGTGTTGGGCCATGACGAGGAAAGGCCCGGCGATGAGCGCCACGCCGATTGCGATGCCCGTGATCGCCACGACGAAATAAAAGATGCCTACGGGCAGCATCAGCAACAGGTAGGCGAGGGTCGTCCAGGTCCTCGGGTCCTTCAACATTTCGCCAACGCGCGCCCAAAACCCGGTTCGCGCTCCCGGATGAACTGGCCGACGCGGCATGCGCTCGCCGGTAATGGCCTCCAGCAGGCGGCCTTCTCCCAAAGCCAGCACACGCGCGATGCCGATGAATGCGAGAAAGAACGGGAACCCGATGATCAGAACCGCGAGTCCCGCTGAGAGCGACAGTCCCGTCACCACGACCGTGAAGTAGATGATGCCGGTGACGAGCGTCAACAGCATGTAGAAAAGAGACAAGTACGCGCGGGAATCTGAAAAGACGCCAAAGAAACGCCGCAGGGGATTCGGAGACTCCGTCGCCCGTGGGATGACTGGCCGCAGTGCTGCATTCACCTTTGCTTCCGTGTCACGGTATGCGGCAGCGACTTCCTCTGGAGCTCCATAGGTACTCGCGATGAGCTCCAGTACGTCTGCCTCCGATTTCTCTGGGTGAGAAACACACTCAGCACGGAGGTATTCCTCCGCATCGTAGAGCGCGTCCTGGATCAGCGCGGGGTCCGCTCCCTGCAGCACCTGACGCAACTGCTCGAGATACTCGTCAATCGATCGGGGGGCGCGGTTCATTCATCTCCTCCTTCAACAAAACGATCGACGAAGTCGCGGGTCTGCCTCCAGATGCCGCTCCAGTCCGCCAGCACAGCACGACCTTCTTCCGTGATCCGGTAGTACCGGCGCGGTGGTCCCGAATAGGATGGGACGATACGGCTGGTCAGCAGGCCGTTGGCGCTGAGTGCCCGCAGCACCGGGTACACCGTACCTTCCTTGAACAGCGGCTCACCTTCATTCGCCTTCTGTAGCTGCTTGGCGATCTCGTAGCCATAAAGGTCCTCGGCGCTGCGGCTCAGGACGCCCAGCAGCACCAGTGCCACCAACCCGGCATTGAGGTCCTTTTGAAACTTGCGTGCGTGACTCTCGTCCACCCAGCTATTGTGGAGTTACCAATAGGGGCCAGCAACCAATACTGGCGCCGTGGAACAACGGTTCGTCGCGGAAGGTTGCTAGACTCGCGGCTCTTTGCTGTCTAGAGGCCGGAATTGCATGAGAAATGTGTTACTCGAGGTCACTCCGGTCATTCCCGGCAACCTGGGCCGCCTGCCGGAGCTGGCGAGCAATTTGTTCTTCAGCTGGCATCGACCCTCGCGCGCCCTTTTCGAGGACCTCGATCGGGAGCTGTGGAAGCAGACGGGGGGTAACCCCCGCCTCATGCTCCGCTGCGTGGCCCAGGAGAAGCTGGACCGGGTAGCCCAGGATTCGGTGTACCTGGCCCGTTACAACCAGGTGCTGCAGTCCCTGGACGCCTATCTTTCGGCTGCCGCGCCGCCGGCCGCGGATGCGCCGCTCGTGGCCTATTTCTGCGCGGAGTACGGATTCCACGAAAGCTTCCAGATCTATTCGGGAGGCCTGGGCGTGCTGGCGGGCGACTACTGCAAGTCCGCGAGCGATGCCCGCGCCAACTTCATCGCCGTGGGCCTTCTCTACGAGCAGGGCTATTTCACGCAGACTGTCGACAACGACGGTAACCAACATGCGGAGTACCGGGAACGCGATCCGCGTGACCTGCCCGTCGAGCCCGCTTTGAAACCCAACGGCGAGTGGCTGCAGGTGACGGTGAAGATCGCCGGCCGTGATGTTGTTGCGCGGCTGTGGCAGGCCAAAGTGGGACGCGTTCCAGTGTATCTATTGGATACCAACTGTCCGCAGAACGCGCCGTCCGATCGTGACATCACGCATCGGCTCTACGGGGGTGACGAATCAACCCGCGTGCGCCAGGAGATGATCTTAGGGATCGGTGGCACGCGGGCGCTGCGCGCGCTCGGCGTGGCTCCGGCTGTCTGGCACTTGAATGAGGGTCATGCGGCATTCCTGATTCTGGAGCTGTTGCGCGAACGCCTTGCCGAAGGTTTGCCCTTCGCGGCTGCGTTGGAAGCAGTCGCCTCGGATTGTGTGTTTACGACGCATACGCCGGTTGCGGCCGGCCACGATGCGTTTTCACACGACCTGATGATTTCCGTGTTCGGCGACTTCGTGCGCGAGCTCGGGATTCCCATGGATCGCTTTCTCGAGCTCGGGCGCTCGCCCTCGGTGGGCGGATTGTTCAACATGACGCGGCTCGCGTTGAACGGCACGCGCCGGGTGAATGGCGTGAGCCGCATTCACGGTGTCGTCAGCTCGCGGATCGTCGCCGACCAGTGGCCCGAGGTGCGCCCGGAAGAGAATCCCATCGGGTTCGTGACCAACGGCGTGCACGTGCCCACGTTTCTGCATCAAACCTGGGCTGATTTCTTTGACGCGGAGTTGGGACGGGAGTGGCGCGACAAGCTGCGCGACATTCCTTTCTGGACCGCCCTCGAACAGGTTGCCGACGACAAGTATTGGGCGACGTCCCAGTCCGTCAAAGCCCGGATGCTGGCGAGTGTCCGTGAGCGGCTGCAGCGTGAATTCGCACGCAAAGGCCTGAGTCCCGCACAGCTGCGCCACGTCAGCCGCCTGCTCGACCCCATGCGACCCGACGTGTTGACGATAGGTTTCGCGCGTCGCTTCGCCACCTACAAACGCGCCACCCTGCTGATGCGCGATCGCGCCCGCCTGGCCAAGCTTCTGCGCGACGCCGATCGTCCCGTCCTGTTGCTGTTCGCCGGCAAGGCCCATCCTGCCGACGAGCCGGCCAAGCAGGTATTGCGCGAAGTCCGGCAGCTCATGACGCACCCCGACTTCCTCGGGCACATCATTTTTCTCGAGGATTACGACCTGCAGTTGGCCCGCTGGCTGGTCTCGGGCGTTGATGTGTGGCTGAACAATCCAATCTACCCATTGGAGGCCAGCGGCACATCCGGTATGAAGGCGGCCATCAACGGCAAACTCAACCTCAGCATTCTGGATGGCTGGTGGGCCGAAGCCTGGATGAATGACAACGGTTGGGGTATTCCGCCTGCCAATGTCCAGGATCCGGAGCGCCGCGACTCACTCGAGGCCGAGATGCTGCTGGACACCCTCGAGGAGGAAGTCGTCCCTTTGTATTACGATCGAAAGGACAGCGCCTTCTCACCCGAATGGGTCCGCCGCAGCAAGCGCGCCATGAGCACGGTGATCCCGCGATTCAACATGGATCGCGTGCTGTTCGATTACACGCGCGGTCTGTACCAGCCGGCGGCTCAGCAATATCGCAAGCTCGCGGCCGATGGCTTCGCGGGCGCGCGCCAGCTCGCCGACTGGAAGCAGCGTGTGCGGCAGGCCTGGCCGAAGGTGAGCCTGCGCTTGATGGAGGACGCCGCGCCTGATGTGCCGCGCGGACAGACCCTGCACCTCAAAGTGGCCGCGGGCTTGAATGGCCTGCAGCCAGGCGATGTTCGCGTGGAGTTCGTTGCCCGTCGCCGCCTGCCGGAAGCGGACGTCAGCTCACCGCCCCTGTCAGCCTACGGACATCCGGAGCCCGACGGTCTCTGGCGCGCAGAACTCAAATCGACCGGTGAGCAGTCCGAAGATGCCGCCGTCTTCGCGCTCGATGTGACGCTGCGCGATTGCGGGCAGTTTGCCACCGAGGTGCGCATTTACCCGCGGCACGAGCTTCTGTCGCATCCATTCGAGCTCGGGTTGATGAAATGGCTTTGAATTGTGGAATTTGTACCTTGCGCGGGTACGCCTGATCGGGTTTAGTTCGGACTACCTTCGCGCACCAACAACGAGCAACAGCGACTCATGCCACGACAGCCCGCGAGAGCTTCTTCCGGACGCTATGTGAGCCGCCTCACCGGCGGAACGTTGGCGGTAATCATGGCGGGTGGCCGCGGCGAGCGGCTCAAGGATCTGACGGCGCATCGCGCGAAACCCGCGACCCCCTTCGGGGGCAAGTTCCGCATCGTGGATTTTGTCCTCTCGAACTGCGTGAACTCGGGGATCCGTCAGATTTCCATTCTGACCCAGTACAAGGCGCAATCGCTGATTCAGCACGTGCAGCGTGGCTGGAGCTACCTGCGGGGTGAGTTTGGCGAATTTGTCGAAGTCATTCCGGCGCAGCAGCAGATGGGTGCCCGCTGGTACATGGGAACCGCCGACGCGGTCCATCAGAACATGGAGCTGTTTCTGTCCCATCGTCCGAAGCACGTGCTCGTGCTCGCGGGCGATCACATTTACAAGATGGACTACGGCCCGATGATCGCCTACCACGTCGAGAAGGGCGCGGACATCACGGTGGGCGTTGTCGAGGTGCCGGCCCCGGACTCGATCCATTTCGGCGTGCTCACGGCCACCGAATGGAACCGGGTCACCCGGTTCTCCGAGAAGCCGAAGGTTCCGGATACCCTGCCGGGCCGGCCCGACTCGATCCTGGCGTCGATGGGCATCTACGTATTCAACACCCGGCTGCTGGAGAAACTGCTCATTGAGGACGCCGCCGACAGCAGCTCCTCACATGACTTCGGCAAGGACATCCTGCCGAAGGCGATCGGCAACAATCTGCAGGTGTTTGCCTATCCGTTCCAGGATGTGAAGACCCGTGCGCAGAGTTACTGGCGCGACGTGGGAACCGTCGATGCGTACTACGATGCCAACCTCGAGCTGGTGCACGTAAAGCCGGAGCTCAACATTTACGACCAGGACTGGCCCATCTGGACCTACCAGATCCAGCAGCCGCCTGCGAAGTTCGTGCTGGACGAGGAAGGCCGCCGCGGCACTGCCATCAACTCGGTGATTTCCGGCGGCTGCATCATCTCGGGTGCCATTGTCCGCTCCTCACTCCTGTTCTCCGATGTCCGCGTGGATGAGCGCTCCAGCATCAATCGCTCGGTCATCCTGCCGCATGTCGAAATCGGAGCGAACTGTGTCATCGAAGGCGCCATCATCGACGAGCACTGCGAGATTCCGAACGACATGAAGATCGGCGTGGACCGGGAAGCGGACCTGAAGCGCTTTCATGTGACTGAGAAGGGCGTCGTTCTCGTAACGCCCGACATGTTGCGTGGCCTGCAGACGCAACAGCAATGACATCTCAAACACGCCTGCCGGTGGTGCTGTTGTGGCACATGCACCAGCCGCAGTATCGCGATGCCTTGACGGGCGAGTACGTGCTGCCGTGGACCTATCTCCACGCCATCAAAGACTACACCGACATGGCCGCTCACCTGGAGGGCGTCCCGGCCGCGCGCGCCGTCGTGAATTTCACCCCGGTGCTCATCGAGCAGCTCGAGGAGATTGCGCAGCGGACCAACGCGCACCTGCGGACGGGGTCGCCTCTGCCGGACCCGGTGTTGGCACTGTTGGGGCCGGACCCTGTGCCGCGGGATCCGGCCGCGCGCCTCGAGCTCATGAAGGCGTGTCTGCGTGCCCAGCGCAAGCAGATGATCGAGCGGTTCGGGCCGTATCTCGAGCTGGCCACGATCGCGGAAACGCTGGCGACGCCCGAGCGTATTGCCTACGCCTCCAACCAACTCATTCACGATCTGGCGGTCTGGTATCACCTGGCCTGGCTCGGTGAAACCGTACGCCGCGCGGATCCGGTGGCAACGGCGCTGACCACGCAGGGTCGCGGCTTCACTGAAGCTCAGCGGCGCCAGCTTCTGATGGTCATCGCTGATCAGGTCAGCTCGGTCGTGCCGCGCTACCGGCGCCTGGCCGAGCGGGGACAGTGCGAGCTTTCCATCACGCCGTACGGACACCCGATTGTTCCGTTGCTGCTCGATTTTCAAACTGCGCGTGAAGCCGTGCCCAACATGGCGCTACCGCAGCATGCCAACTATGCCGGCGGTGCCGAACGCGCCCAGTGGCATGTTGACGAAGGCCTACGTGTATTTACTCGTGCTTTCGGCGTCCGCCCTGCGGGTTGCTGGCCGTCTGAAGGTGCCATCAGCCGCGGTACGCTCGAGCTTCTGGATCGTTCCGGCTTCAAGTGGGCTGCCAGTAGTACGAACGTATTGCGCGGCAGTCTGTCGCTGACCAGCTCAGCGACGCCGACGGATCCGCTTGCCTACAACCGGCCGTACCAGGTACCGGGCACGACCTTGAGTGCGTTCTTCCGCGACGACGCCCTGTCGGACCTCATTGGCTTCACCTATGCCACGTGGCACGGCGACGATGCAGCCAACCATCTCGTCAACGAGGTGGCGCAGCTCGCGCATCGCTATGCGGAGTCCTCCAATCACGCCGTGGTCATTGCGCTCGATGGCGAGAATGCGTGGGAACATTATCCGTTCAACGGGTATTACTTCCTACGTGCGCTGTACACGAGCCTGGCCAACCATCCATTGTTGGAGCTGACCACATTGTCGGAATGTCTGGCACGCGGCATCAAGCCCGCGCCGCTGTCGCAGGTGATGGCGGGCAGCTGGGTGCACGGCACGCTGGCAACCTGGATGGGCGCCCCTGAGAAGAACCGCGCCTGGGACCTGTTGTGCGATGCGAAGCTCGCGTTTGATCGTGTGATGCGAGCTGGCTCGCTGGGCGAAGAGCAGAAGGCCGCGGCCGGGCGACAGTTGGCTTTGTGCGAGAGCTCGGACTGGTTCTGGTGGTTTGGAGACTACAACCCGCAGGACGCCGTTACCCAGTTCGACCGGTTGTATCGCCGTCAGCTCGTCAACCTTTATCGGCTCCTGGACCTCGTGGCTCCGGAGACACTCTCGCAACCCATATCGATCGGTCGGGGAGCGCCCGAGCATGGCGGAGTCATGCGTCGCGCGAATGGCTGATGGGTCCGGGGCGCCAGATGTTGTTGGATTGGCTGGTACCTTCCGAGTTTATCCGATGCGTTTGAGCGTGTTTGATCGGCGGCGGGCGGGTGTCTTGCTGCATCTGGGCTCGCTCGATGCGGCCCTGGGGCGCGGCGGACGCGCCTTCATAGATTGGCTGGCGGATGCCGGCTACAGCGTCTGGCAGATTCTGCCGGTGGGTCCGACCGGATCCGACGGTTCACCTTATTGGTTGCGATCTGACTACGCGGGTCGATACGCCTTCGTGGATCGTCAGGAGCTTCCGGACCCGAACTCGCCCGAGTTCGAGTCCTTTCAGGCCGCGTCCGCGCACTGGCTCCCAGGCTACGCCCTGTTTGAAGCGTACGGCGCCGCGCGCAACTGGGAGCCCTGGTGGAATTGGCCGACGGATGTGCGTGATCGCGAGCCTGCTGCGATTGAAAGGGTTCGTCGGGAGCTGGCGTCTGAAATTCAGCGGGTGAAGGCCGAGCAGTTTGCGTTCGCCGTGCAATGGCGGAAATTGCGCGAGCATGCTCGCTACCGGGGGGTGCGTTTACTGGGCGATCTGCCCTTCTATGTCGCGCCCGACTCGGCCGAGACGTGGATCCATCGCTCCCTGTTTCAGTTGGATTCAACAGGCAAACCCACGGCCATAGCCGGCGTCCCACCGGATTACTTTTCAGAGGATGGTCAGTTGTGGGGCAACCCGCTCTACGACTGGCAGGCGATCGAGGCGGATCATTTCGGCCTGTGGCGCAACCGGGTCGTACAGCAACTCGAGCGGGTCGATGCGCTGCGCATCGATCACTTCCGTGCGCTGGCCGCGCACTGGGCGGTTCCTGCCGGCGCTCCCAACGCACGCGGTGGTGAGTGGCGGCCGACACCTGGTCGCAAGCTCATGGGACTCCTGCAGCAGGAGCTCGGTGATATTCCGATAGTTGCGGAAGATCTCGGCGTCATCACCGATGATGTCGAAGCGTTGCGCAAAGATTTCCGCATGCCTGGCATGAAAGTCCTGCAGTTCGCGTTCGGCGGCACTGGAGACAATCCGCATCTGCCACACATGCACGAGCGCGATTGCGTCGTCTATACGGGAACGCATGACAATGACACTACGGTCGGCTGGTATGCGACTCTCGACGGCGAGTCGCTGCGGCGAGTCGACTATTTTCTGGGTCTGACACCTGGCCTTCGTGGGACACCTGGCGACATTGCGGACGCCTTGATCCGGGCCACCCTGGGGTCCGTTGCCCAACTCGCGGTCATTCCTGTCCAGGATTTGTTGCGGCTGGGTTCCGATGCGCGAATGAACACGCCGGGAACGGCCACCGGCAACTGGACCTGGAAGCTGCCGGCCGGCGCTCTGACACCCGAGCTGGCCCGCGAGTCGCTTCTTTTGAACAAGGTTTACGGACGCGCCTGACTCGTCCCGCGCCCGCCGCGCCGGCGGGTCTCGGGCTGGCCACGCCGCTGGCCCGCTTTGTTACTATCCGCGCATGCGCAGGCTCTTCCTCATTCTGTTGGCACTCGGGTTGTCCTCGTGCTCCCTGTTCGTGCCGAAGTTCGAAAAGCCGACTCTGTCCATTGTCGGCGTGCAGCTGCTGAAAAGCGATCTGTGGCATCAGGAGCTGCGGGTCCGCCTGCGCGTGCAGAATCCAAACGAGCGGGCCCTGCCCGTGAAAGGCATCATCTACGAGCTCGACGTGGAAGGTCAGGAGCTGGCCCACGGCATGTCAGGTGACAGTTTTGTCGTGCCGGCGCTCGGGGAGGCCGAGTTTGATATGAGCGTGTCGGCGAACATGGCCAACCTGCTCTTCAAGCTGCTCAATCACAGCACGACGCAGGTGGAGTACCGGATCTACGGCAAGATTTCGCTGTCGGCGGGGTTGTTGCGCTCAATCAAGTTTGATGATCACGGTACCTTCAGGTTTCAGTGAAGCAGGCCGAAGATGGCCACCGAATTCTGCGTGCCCACAAACACTTTGCCGCCCGCTACCGTCGGTGTAATGAACTTGTTGCCGTTGCCGATGGAATCGCGGCTGCCGGTCGCCTGGGTGCTGTTATAGAGCTCGGTGTTGAGGTTGGAAGCGTCATACGCGTGCAGTACCGCCATGCCGCCTCTGTTTTCGTGCGCCCACACGATCGCGTTCGCTGTACCGTTCGCCGAGACTACGGGCGATGTGCCCGGGTATCCAAAGGTGCCAGCCGACTGTGAGGTGGCTTTGGCGGTGATTTTGGCGCTCGTGATGCCGAAGGCTTTGAGCTGGGCGCCGACCGCGCCGTAGTACAGGGTGCCATTGAAGTAGGCGGGCGAAGCGAACACACTGCCGCCGAGCGCACCATCGACCTGCTGCCAGATGTTGTTGCTGCTCGCGTTGAATTTTCCCATGTTGTCGCGGTCGACGAGATAGATCTTGCCGTCCTTGCCGGCACCGACCACCAGGTGTCTGGCTGTATTGGTGCTGTCCATGAGGTCCGGCAGCAGCATTTCACCGCCGGATCCGAGGTCCAGGTCCTGCGCGGAGAGGTGGACTTCGTCGAAGGAGGCGAAGTAGTCAGCGACCGCGAGGCTGCCGCCGGCGGAGCTGAGCTTCACAAATGAATTGCCGTAATCACCCTGATTGGGAAAACCGTTGGCGTCCAAGGTGGTTTCGAAGCGGCCATTGGCGGTGAGGAAGTAGACATTGCCGGCCGCATCGGCAGCAGGCCCGTCGCCGCTCATCCAGATCGCGGGGCCGTTTCGGCTGCCGCCTTTGTCATCATCCCCCGGCCCCGCGGGCGTGTTGGGATTACTATTGGGTGCCACGTCGATCAGGGATGCGCGGCTGAGATCTGCCGCTTTGAACGCGATCACCCAGCCGCCGTACTGCGGAGCGTCGCAATGAGAGGTCCAGGCCGTATAGAGCAGGCCGCCCGACAGCAACAGCGCCGCGCGCTCTTCATACTGGCCTGGCTCGAAACTGTTGGTTCCACTGGTGGCCGTGATTTCCACCGGGCCGTTCAGGAGCTCCGCCCCCGTGGTGATGTCGAGCGCGTGCAGCCGCTGGTGATAGTTTGAGGCCTTGTCAATCGACATGGCGACGACATACAGCGTGCCGTTCGGGCCGGCAGCGCGATCAATGACCGGCGTCGATGTAATGCCAATCTCCGGTACCACTTGTCCGCAGCCGTGCGTGTCGCTGGGGGTCTCCCCCGCAGGGAGCAGCGAGACCTGCCGGATTGGCGTCCCCGAGTCCGCATCGATCCAGTAGACGGAAGCATGCTCGGTCGCTACGAACACAACATTCTTGCCACCCAGTTGCGACAGGTAGAGAGGTTGCGCATCAACCTTCCCATCTACCTTTACGTTGTGGAGCAATCCAAACGAAGTGGAGTTGACGTTGGCCGTCGTCAGCGTGGTTTCAGTGAGAAACTGGCCCGTACGGGCGACATCATTCTTGAATGTTGTGACATCTCCTGCCGAGGTTGTGCTTGGCGGAGGGGTCGTGCTCGGGGGAGGCGTCGTGGCCGGCGGCGGATCGGCTGAGGTGGGCGGCGGCATCGTGGTCGACGAGCCACCGCCGCAAGCCGTGAGCAGCGCTGCAACCGTGCAGCACACGAGGATCTGTTTCATGACTCGAGGATTGCAGATGTCACCGCCCGAATACAACATTCGGCGATCACAGACACGTTCCCTATTGTCAAGCTATCAGACGTTTGTACAGGTCGACGTACAAGCCTCCCTGGCGCTCCCATGAGAAATCGCGCTCCATGCCATTACGCACGATGCGCTTCCAACGCTCGGGCTCGCCGTACCAATCCAACGCAGTGTTGATGCCCCATTCCAATGCTTCTGAATCGTAGTCGTTGAAGACGACACCGGTTCCTTGTCCCGTGGCCGGATCGTAGTGCTCCACCGAGTCAGCGAGGCCGCCGGTTTTCCGGACAATGGGCACGGTTCCATAGCGCAGGCTGTACATCTGGTTCAGCCCGCACGGCTCGTACTGCGAGGGCATGAGAAACATGTCGCAGGCTGCTTCGATCCAATGTGCCAGCTCGTCGTCGTAGCCGCGCTTGAAAGCAACGCGGCCCGGGAAACTCTGCTGCAGCTCGGCCAGGAATTTCTCGTACTGCGCATCCCCGCTGCCCAGGGCAATCAGGCCAAAGTCGCGCCATTCGAGCACCGCGGGCAGCGAGTCGAACATCAGGTCGAGGCCTTTCTGTGCAGCCAGGCGGCTGACGATGCCTGCGAGGGGTATCCCAGCCGCGATCGTGAGTCCCATGCGTTGCATGAGCTGTTGTTTCAGCTCAGCCTTCACGGCGAGTGTGTCGGCATCGAAATGTTTGGGCAGATAGTGATCGTGACGCGGATCCCACTCGGCGTAGTCGACGCCGTTCAATATTCCAACGAGCGCTCCGCCGCGCGCGCGCAGCGAGTCCTGCAGCCCCATACCGTACTGGTCGGTGCAGATCTCGCGCGCATGTGTCGGGCTGACTGTTGTAATCGCATCGGCGTAGAGAATCCCGTGACGCAGGGGATTGATGCGTCCCGCGCGCAGGTCCTCCTGGTGCAGCAGGTAATTTTTCGGCCCGAGAGACAGGTCCTCGATGGCCGATGACGCGAATACGCCCTGGTAGCCGATGTTATGAATGGTGAGCACGGAGCGCGTGCCGGCGAACAGCCGGTCCCAGTCATACAGCGCTTTGAGAAACAATGGAGCGAAGGCGGTATGCCAGTCGTTGCAGTGAAGGATCTGGGGCGACCATTGCATGCGTTGGCAGCAGGTGAACACGGCGCGCGTAAAGGCGAGAAACCTCAGATGCTCGTCCGCATCGGTGGTGTACAGGGTCGGACGGGAAAACAGCGCGGGGCAATCCAGCAGATAAATGGTTGCGGTCGAGCCGGGCATCGTCGTGCTCATGACCGACATGACATAACTGTGTGGGCCTACGCCGATATCCATGTTCTGCAGGCCTTCCACCGGTTGCACGGGGAACTTGCCGCGGTTGATGGATGAATACAGCGGGGTGAACAGCCTGACGTCGTGCCCCGCGGAATGCAGGTACTTCGTGAGAGCCGAAGAAACATCGGCGAGGCCGCCGGTTTTCGACAGGGGCGCGGCTTCGGAAGCGAGCAGGCAGACGGTCAGAGTCATTGTGTGATTACCGGTTTAAGATGTCGGGTATGTCGATGCGCCGTTTATTGATCGGACTGGTGGTGGTGCTGATTCTCATTGCGTCAGTGGGAATCGGCGTGACCGTTGCCAGGTGGCCTGATCTGATGCTGTCCTGGCAACCGGACCGGGCTCGCTAGAGCAACTCCTCCAGCAGTCCCGGAAGCTGCTCGCGCCAGGTTGACCAGGTGTGAGCCCATCCCGGTCCCCAGTCCTCGAGGCGGCAGTTGATTCCTTTGGCTCGGAAAATTTCCGCCAGGACCTCGGACTCGTGTGGATGTTCGTAGTCGCCGGCGCCAGTTCCCAGGATGAGCGAGCGCGCTTTGAGTTGTTCCAGCTGTTCGCCCTCGAGCGTGCTCACATTGAAGATCGTGTCGTTGTAGACGCCGCTCATTCCGATCGCCGCCCGAAAAGAGTCGGGATGACTGCAGAGCGTCATGACGGCCGTGGCGGCGCCGAGCGACGCGCCAACGAGCATTGGCTCAATACGCGCATCCTGGCAATCCAGGCGGACGCGCTGCAGCACGTCTTCATATAAGAAGGAGTCGAAGCGGTCGTCGATATTGGTTGTGCTGCTCAGGCGCGCGCGCACGGCCAGCGCGTCGACGGAATAAACCTTGATGCGCCCACCGTCGATCAACGGGGCCAGCGCAGCCACGAGCTGAAACCGTTCAATTTCCTCGAAATCGCCGCCGGCTGTGGGAAAGATCAGCACCGGCACGCCAAAGTGGCCCCATCGCACCATGCGTGCAGTCTGTGGGAAACGGGACGTCGACCAGGACCAGGCTTGTTTCTGCATGGGGCGGGAAGTGTAGCGGATGAGGCCCGGACTTCGCGGGGCGCCGCGAGATGCGGTGGCCGGGTCGCGACGCTCGAGCAAGATTCGGGTCGCGGCCGGAGCGCGTCGCTCCCTATCATGTGCTCCATGGACACGCCTGAGAGCACCTTTGTCGACAGCCGCGACTTCGCCCGGATTGCCCGTGCGATCCGCTACATCGACTCGCGATTCCGCGAGCAACCGAAGCTCGCCGACATTGCCTCGCATGCGGGACTGTCCGAATTTCATTTCAACCGTTTGTTTCGTCGGTGGGCCGGTGTCACTCCGAAACAGTACCTGGGGTTCGTGACGGGTAATGCGGCGAAAGGCGCATTGCTCAGTCAGCCATCAGTCCTCGACGCGGCTTACTCGGTGGGCTTGTCCGGGCCCGGTCGCCTGCACGATCTCATTGTGACACTCGATGCCATGACGCCCGGCGAGCTGAAACTGCAGGGACGCGGTACGGTGATCCGCTACGGATTCAGCGATACGCCCTTCGGGAAGGCATTGTTGGCGGCGACTACCCGGGGAATCTGCCATCTGTCGTTCGTTGAAGCGGGAAAAGAGAAGTCAGCGTCGCGGGAGCTGCAAGAGCGCTGGCCTGACGCGACGCTCGAGCAGGATGACGGGCGTGCATTCACGATCGCTCGCCAGATATGGGCAGGCGAGGGCGAGTCCGCAGTGAAAGTCAGCGTTAGCGGTACAAACTTTCAGCTCAAGGTATGGCAAGCCCTCGTCGACTTGGGTGGTCAAGCACGGACGACCTACACGGCGATCGCCGACGCCATCGGAATCGGCTCAGGCACTCGCGCTGTCGGCAACGCTGTTGGTGCAAATCCGGTCGGCTGGTTGATCCCCTGTCATACGGTGTTGCGAAAGGACGGAGGTCTCGGCGGATACCACTGGGGAACAGATCGCAAGCGCGCCATGCTGGCGTGGAAATCCATCCCGGTCGCGGCACAGAATATGTAAAATCAAGACCACCCTGCCGGCAGCGTGTCAATCACTGTCGAGCATATCCAAGTGGTTGATCTGGCTCGAAAACGTGCCGAGCACCGCAAGCTTGGCTGTAGCCCACTGGTAAACTACCCCCGTCATTCAGTCCGCGGTCCGCAATTCAGCGGGTCGCGACCCGGGTATCAAACCAATGTCAGCGTCACCGTATAAGCAACTCGAACAGGAGTTCAAACGTCTTCATGCCTTCCGCGGAGCGCTTTCGCTCCTCCGATGGGATGCCGCGGTCATGATGCCGCGTGGCAGCGCGGACGTCAGAGGTGAACAGCTTGCGGCGCTCGAGACCGAGCATCATGCGTTGCTGACTGCGCCGCGAATCACTCGGCTTCTCGACCGCGCCCAGGCGAACAGCCAGGGGCTCGTCGATTGGCAGGTCGCCAATCTTCGCGAGATGCGTCGCCAGCGCGACCACGCGATTGCCACTCCTGTCGCTCTGATCTCGCGCCTCACGAAGGCGGCCTCGCGTGCCGAAGCCCGTTGGCTCGAAGCTCGCCAGCAGGGCAAGTTCGAAGTCTTTGCGCCGCATCTCGAGGAAGTCGTCCACCTGGTCCGCGACAAGGCGGCCCTGCTCGGACAGGCTCTGAATCTCGCGCCCTACGATGCGCTGGTCGACGAGTTCAGTCCTGGCATCACCACGGCCGACATCGACGCGATGTTCAAGGCCTTGGGCCGGCGCTTGCCGTCTCTCATCCGCGAGGCGATTGCCTTGCAGGAAACGCGCGCGCTGCCGCCGCTGACGGGCAAGTTCCCGCCCGGCAAGCAGAAGGCGATCATTGTTGAAGTCATGAAGGCGATGGGCTTTCCGTTTGATCGCGGTCGTCTCGACGAAAGCGAACATCCGTTCACCGAGGGCGTGCCGGGCGACATTCGGGTCACGACCCGTCTGGATGCCAACGAGCCGTTCTCCGGTCTGCTCGGCGCACTCCATGAAACCGGCCACGCGTTGTATGACCTCGGCCTGCCACAGGACTGGCGCGACCAGCCCGTCGGACGTGATCGAGGCATGGCCCTGGAGGAGAGTCAGTCGCTGCTGGTCGAGATGATTCTCTGCCGCAGCAGGCCCTTCGTCCGCTACGTGCAGCCGCTGTTCCTGAAGCACTTCGGAGTCAGCGGTCCCGAGTGGGAAATTGAAAATGTATACGCGCACCTGACACGGGTGCAGCGTGGGTTGATCCGCGTTGATGCCGATGAGCTCACTTACCCGCTGCACATCATGCTTCGCTACGAGTTGGAGAAGCAGTTGCTCAGTGGCGAGCTCGCGGTTCGCGACCTGCCCGAGGCGTGGAATGCAGGCATGGAGCAGAGGTTGGGAATTCGTCCGACCAATGATGCCGATGGTTGCCTGCAGGACATCCACTGGGCGGTGGGCTCGTTTGGTTATTTCCCGTCCTACGCATTGGGCGCGGTGATTGCCGCACAACTCTACGAAACTCTCCGCACGGATGTTCCCGAGCTGGATGAGCAGTTGTCGAAGGGCGAGTTCTCCGGATTGCTCGGCTGGCTGCGCACGCATGTCCACGGCCTGGGCGCGAAGGTTCCCGTTCAGGATCTGCTCAAGGAAGCAACCGGCAAACCCCTCTCCGCGGTGTCATTCATACGTTATGTAGAGTCGAAGTACCTGGAGAGCGCACAAAGCGTCGCGGCAGCCTGAAATCACCACTGAGCGGCTGTTATTATTGTTGCCATGATTGAGGCCGCCGCAACCAAGCCTTCGCGAACCTTTCTGAAGCTGCAGGCCCACCTGCGCGGGCGCGTGGGCAAAGCCATCGAAGACTTCGGCATGATTGCCGAGGGTGATCGGGTGATGGTGTGTGTGTCAGGCGGTAAGGATTCCTACACGCTGCTCGACATCCTGCTGTCGTTGAAGCGCAGCGCGCCGATTCACTTCGATCTCATCGCGGTCAACCTCGATCAGAAGCAGCCGGACTTTCCTGCGCACGTGCTGCCTGCTTACCTGGCAGATCTCGGCGTCGAGTATCGAGTGATCGAACAGGATACCTACAGTGTCGTCAAACGGGTCATTCCGGAAGGGCGCACGATGTGTGGCCTGTGTTCCCGCTTGCGCCGCGGTGCCTTGTACCGGTTTGCCGGCGAAAACGGCGTGACGAAGGTGGCGCTCGGCCATCACCGCGACGATATCGTGGAGACGCTGTTTCTGAATCTGTTCTTCGGCGGTCGCCTGAAGGCGATGGCGCCCAAGCTTCTGTCGGAGGATGGTCGTCACATCGTCATCCGGCCGCTGGCCTATGTCGCCGAGCGCGACATCGAGCGCTACGCGCGCGGCCGCGAATTCCCCATCATTCCCTGCAAGTTGTGTGGGTCCCAGGACAACATGCAACGCGTCGCCATCAAGAGGATGCTGGCTGATTGGGAGCGCGATTTCCCCGGCCGCACGGAGACGATTTTCTCGGCTCTGCGCAATGTCGAGCTCGACCACCTGGCCGACACCCGCAAGTTTGATTTTGCTGGCCTGGATGCCCGGCGCACTGCTCAGATGACTGGGGCGGGCGTTGAGCCGCCGGCGCCCGGGGTCGCGTTGCCGCTACCGAAGCTCGGCGGATTCATGTCAGCTTCTGAAGAAGCGGAGCTCGACGAGCGGCTCGAATCAGTGGCCATTTCAGCGTGACCACGGATCTCGTTAGATTCCATGAGCGCGTCTGACGCCGCATCGCACTCGTTACCTTTGCGGAACTGCTATTGGGTCGTTCCCGGGCTGTTGCTCGCGGGCGAGCATCCCAATGGTCCGACGCGTGACAAGACCAAGGATCGGCTGAAGAAGCTGCTGGATGCCGGCATCGAGTGCTTTGTCGACCTGACCAAGCCCACCGAGCTGCTCCGCTACGACACACTCCTGCCGTTCTACGTCGAGTACACGCGC
>Ga0207703_10000803_pt1 | contig 30954 bp, 20 predicted proteins | sample KBSSwiS12_FD_184304 | JGI IMG/M metagenome (GOLD analysis project Ga0207703, IMG submission 184304) | Switchgrass rhizosphere microbial communities from Kellogg Biological Station, Michigan, USA - KBS Switchgrass S1-2 (SPAdes) (version 2) | ecosystem: Host-associated > Plants > Roots >...
TATCGGTTGATACCAGCGCCCAGTGATTGCGTTCGGCCATTGCCTGAAGCGCGCTACTGGCGGCCTCTACGGAGGGTGTGTCCCGGAATCCATTGATCTTCCCGAACAGCAAGAGTCGGGGCTTGCCGGCCGGAATATCCAAACGCGGGCGTTCGATGTCGTAGCGCGCACACCGCGCCTCACGGTCGGCCGGGGTGATCGACAGCGCGGCCAAGGCATCGTTGACCGGCACCAGAGCGTCTTCCGGTAGTCGCTCGAATCCGGCCAGGGAGCGCAGAGTCATAATCGCCGCAAACGACGGCGGTGTCGTCCCCAGCATCATTTGCGGGGCATGTTTCAACAAAGACGGAGCGGCGCGCTCAACTTCAAGCCGAGCTTCCGGCTTCAGCAGGACATCGATCAGCGGACTGTCGATGGAGTAGGGTTGATCTCGCAGTGGGCAATCGATGACGGCCTTCGCCTCGGCTGAAATCGCGAAGGTCAATACCACCCAGCAAAGCCCTGCAACACGCAACCGGGTTTGCAAGGAAGCCATCTGGTGGTTTGTATCAACTATCGCAGAGTTGCAGTCGCGCATCAGGACGCCGTGTGCCTCGACCCCAAGAATGGTAGGTCCAGAGCGCATATATTAAACGATATGGCGATAAAGTGATAATGATCGTATAAATATGCAGATATCACTACGCAAATAGCAAGGAGAGGGCGTCCAGGGGCCGCTGTGTCGGCACTGTCAGCGCAAACCGATCATGAGGATGTCGTCGATACGCAATTACTGGGCGATTGCCTGCATGGGGTTGATCTCAACCGTGCTCCCTCAAAGCCCCGTCTGGGCGGAAGTCACCAACCTCAACGACGATTGGGCGTTTCATCGCGACGATGCGCCCGGTGCGGAGCGGGCCGATTACGATGACAGTTCCTGGCGGCGAGTGCTGGTCCCGCACGATTGGTCCATAGAGGATTTGCCCGGTCAAAACTCTCCGTTTGATCCCAAGGCGATCGCCAAGGAAGCGCAGGGTTATACAGTCGGCGGCATCGGTTGGTATCGACGCACTATCCTGCTACCCGCGGACGTGGCCACTAAATCGGTGCTGCTGCGTTTCGAGGCCATCTACATGGACTCGCAAATCTGGGTGAACGGCAAGCCCATCCTGCGACATCCTTACGGCTACACGGCGTTCGTGGCGGATGTCAGCGATGCGGTAGTACCGGGAAAGAACACGATTGCGATCAAGGTAAACCATGAGGAACCCTCGTCCCGGTGGTATTCAGGCTCAGGGTTGATCCGTCCCGTTCATCTCGAAGTTCTCGACCGGGTTCACCTGGATCCTTGGGGGCCCGCAATAACAACACCCACTGCGGCGCGCGCGCGTGCCACCGTGCGCATCTCCGGTACGATCACCAACTCTCGCTCGGCACCGGTCGAGGCACGATTGCTGACTATCATACTGGGCCCGGATGGAAAAGAACGTGCGCGGGATGAAACTCGCACGAGCATCCCCGCCAATCGAACCATCTCTGTCGAACGATCGGCGACCGTGCCCACGCCTGCACTGTGGTCACCGGCAACTCCCTCCCTTTACACCCTGGTACAAGAGCTGCGTACCGGCGAGATCGTACTCGACACTCGCAGAACCCCTTTCGGCATTCGCACTATTTCGTTCGACGCTGCCCACGGTTTCCGTCTCAACGGCCAAAAGCTCTTGTTGCGGGGCGGAGCCATGCATCATGACAATTACATGCTGGGCGCGGCCGGAATTCCCCGGGCCGACGAGCGCAAAGTCGAGTTGATGAAGGCGGCCGGGTACAACGCCATCCGCAGCTCGCACAACCCGGCCAGTCAGGCCACGCTCGACGCCGCAGATCGCCTCGGGCTGTTAGTCATCGATGAAGCGTTCGACATGTGGTCGCGCCCCAAATCCAAAAACGACTACGCCCGATTCTTTCCGAACAACTGGCGCAGCGATCTGACGAGCATGATCCTGACCGGGCGCAATCACCCCAGCGTCATCCTGTGGAGCATCGGCAACGAGATTCCCAACATGACGTCAGCGGCGGGTGCCGCCGAAGCCGAAATTCTGGCCACGGCCGTCCATCAGCTCGATTCAACTCGTCCGGTCACCGCGGCGATGCATCTGTTCACCAAAGGCATGAACGAGTTCGCGAACAAGCTGGATGTCGCGGGTTATAACTACTGGCGCGACAACTACGCGTCCGATCATGTCACCCGTCCCAATCGCATCATGTATGGTTCGGAGTCATTCTCGGCGGAAGCCTTCGACTATTGGTCACCGACCGCGACGATGCCGTGGGTCATCGGCGACTTCGTATGGAGTGCAATCGATTATCTGGGCGAAGCCTCCATTGGCTGGTATGGCGCGCGTGAGTATCCCTGGCACTTGTGCATGTGTGGGGAAATAGATGCAACCGGGCGCTTACGTCCCGCCGCGTACTACCGGCAGGTGCTTTGGCATACTGGAATTACCCCAACCTCAGCCTTCCTCGAATGGCCGACGCCGGACGGATCCTTGCCCAGCAAGGGCGCAAATTCGATCAGCGCATGGACACAGCCTGATTTGTTTGCCGCCTGGCAGAGCGTCAATTCTTTCTTCCCGATGAAGGTCGTCGCGTTTTCCGAGAACGAAGAGGTGGAGCTGTTCGTGAACGGAAGAAGTGTAGGGCGCAAACCGGTTTCCCGGGCGACTGAATACAAGGCGGAGTTCTGGATCCGCTACGTTTCCGGAGAGCTCGAGGCGGTTGGCTACGTGCGCGGCAAACCGGTCTCCCATTGGACTTTGAAGTCAGCCGGAAACCCGGCAACCGTACGCCTGACCGTGGACCGCCCGAAGATTCATGGCGACGGCGACGATCTGGCCTATATCACCGCAGAATTGCTCGACGACAAGAACGTCCCTACCTATAAGCGCACGAGCGATCGGCTGTTGCACTTTAGTGTGCGCGGCGCGGGCACATTGGCAGGGGTCGGCAATGGGAATCCAATTGCCGTAGAGAGCTTCCAAAGCGGTGCACGCTCGACCTTCAATGGGCGCGCCGTCGCAGTGGTGCGCGCGGGCAAAATCCCTGGCAATGTGGTGGTCGAGGTTTCCTCGGATGAGCTTCCGACGGCGACTGCCACGGTTGTAGTTGAATGAGATCGATGTGATCAGTGCGCGGCGCACCACGGGTGTTGATCAAGGTGTTAGAGGATGACCATACGCGCGACACGGTCCTGCAGCCCTAGCGGGGTCGCTAGCCGCCAAGTCAGTGCAGCGGCGAAGTTAGGGCAGTGCACCGGCGATCATTCGATGGCCTCGGAGGCGGCCCGTCGCGGACAAGGAGTCGTTCTCGGAGTAGTGAGGCTGATTGAATCAGAAATAGCCTCTGGAGCGCTCACCATCATCGGTAGGACACGCATACCGCTCGGAAAATACTCGTGACACAATTGAGTTAAATCGAGGATGCTACCCCTACAATGGTGCAGGGTGTGTTCGCATGAACCTGCGTGGTGCAATTTGAGGCGGGACAGAGCGACTAAAACCCCCATTCGCTCGCTGCCCGTTCGGCACGGACATTGCAACACTCACCCCGTCGAGTGACCCCCTCACTTGATTCGAACGCCGCCGGTCTCTCGCGTTGTGACCCCCTCGCAGCCTCGAGATTCCGGCGGCGCCATTCGACTCATTCCGGGGCGAAGAATGCATGACGTCCGGAAGGGCTCGTTCCCAGCAACAACGCCGTTTCGCGCCGCGTAATACTGATCAAACAATCCAGCACTTTCCTGACGGCCGAATTGCGTCTCTGCTCCGGCAGCACCAGTAACCAGATTTCCCGCACAATGAGTGGCTTCGGTCCGCTCGAGCGCTTCAACTCCGGCCGGGCATCTCCCTCCACGCAGGTCATTATTCCGACGCCGTTGCCTCGCGCCACGACCTCGGAATACGCAGGTCCCCCATTCACACTAATGGCAACGTGCTCCCGTGGCACATTGCTCGCTATCCACTCGAATTCCGGCTATCGGTTCCGCGACCTGGGCAAAGCGATCCACGGCAGCTCTTGGCGCGCCGGGCGCATGGGAAAAAGCCCAATCTGCGGTCGACGGCTCTTTACTTCGATTCAGACAACTTCGACAAGGTCTCCATAGCCACCTAACATGTCGTCATCAGTCAAGAGAATCATCGGCTCAAATCGTGCTTGCGCGACGAGGAGTCGATCAAATGGATCCTTGTGGATCGGAGGGAGCTCTTTGACCTTGGCGGCATGGCCGCCCACGATCGGCAAATGATTGAAACCGGCAGGTTCCACGCCTGCCAGGACTTCGCCCGGATCTGCTTCGAGTTTGCCCAACGCAGACTTGATGCTGATTTCCCAGATCGAGGCAGCACTGGCGAATACTTCACTGGAATCGATCCGCTGCCGTGCTCGTTTCGACAGCTTCTCCGGTGCTGAAAGAGCCCAGAGGAGCAGATGAGTGTCCAACAGCACCCGCACGACTACCGGCCTTCGAATGAAGCAACCGTCTCGTCGTCCAGGGGAGCGTTGAAGTCATCAGGCACTTTGATCTTTCCTTTCAACAGTCCGAGCTTTTTCTTCCCAACCGGTGCTGAAATCGGAGTCAGTCGTGCCATGGGCTTACCTGCCTTGGCGATGATGATTTCGGCTCCCGCGGCAACCTCATCGACCAGCCGGGACAGATGGGTCTTCGCTTCGTGGATGTTTACGGTAGTCATTGCACTGTTGGACTAAACTAAGCTTAGTTCATTCTAGTGGCTCTTGCACGCGAGGGCAAGAACCCGAATCGCGGAAGCTACGAGCTAGTGGCATTTCTAGTGGCGTTTTTGGGGCTCAGAGGGGAGTTACGGGGATTTTCGCTACTTACGGATCAGCAAGTTATTGATCTGTAAGCGTCCTCGGCGTTCGAGTCCCGTCCGCTCTGCCAGTTAAGTGATTGAAATACTTAACTTTTCTCCAAGATAGCCGTCCCCATCCCTTTTCTAGTGGCGTTGTAGTGGCGTTTTTTTGGGGCTCCAAGGGGATCGCAGGGGATTCAGGAAACTCAACTCGCGCTCGGATCGCCTCGGCAGCGATGGCTTCTCCAATGAGCCGGACGTCTTCATCAGTTGCGCCACTGATCCACCGCCCATGGCCACACTTACACCCTTGCACGTAATCATGGTCGAGCGGCAGCCTCGGTCCGAACAACCAGACGCCGACGCGCCGTTCGAATCGGATGACGTCGGAAACTCGTCGACGGTGTTGGCCACTCGTTGTTGACTCATCAGATTCCAACACGCTGATGCTAACTCTCCGGCCCACCACGACTTGAAACCCCTGGTTCCAGCCAATTGAAACCAGATTGGTAAAACGTGTGTCGTTTGATTGTCCAGAAGATGTTGGTTGCAGGTTGAGGAAGCCAGCAGCACGCGCTGCCGCGAAGCAGATCTGAAAGGGTGGTTCGCATCCGGAAGGATGGCAGCCCATCGACGGAGCTATTTGCGGTCCTTGCGGCCTGCGAGGGGCTTGGTGCGCGCTGGTTTCCCCTGCACATCGGCACTTTCCAACAATTCCGCTTCGGGAGCGGAGCAGACGCAGACCAATTCGGCCGGCACCTTGCCCGTGCTGACGTAGGCGTGTCCCATGCGGCTATCGATGTAAATGCTGTCGCCCGCGCGCAGCCGCTCGGGTTCGTAGAACTCGGTATGGACCTCGATCTCGCCCTTGAGGACGTAGATCCATTCCTCACCCCCATGGCGGATGAGGGGACCGAAGTCCTCCAGGTTCGTGACGCGTACCGTTGCGGTGAGCGGCACCATCTGCTTGCGGCTGAGCTCCGGCGACAGGTACGTGTAGTTGTAGTTACCGGTCACAACCTTCTTGCCGCTGCCCTTGCGCGCCACGCTGCGGCGGCCGGCGGCAAGGGGCTCGTCGATCTGCGCACCGTCCGTGAAGAGAGTGCTCATGTCCACGTCGAGCGCGACGGTGAGTTGTGCGAGCTTGTCGTAGGTGAGCCCGAGACGCTCGTTTTCCATTTTGGACAAAGCGGAAACCGAGTAGCCCGTGCGCTTGCTGAGCATGCTCAGGGTGAGCCGGCGATGCTTGCGCAACGCCTTCAATTTCGCGCCCATGCCCCGGTTTTCGCCCCTCATCGCGCTTCGCTCCGCTCAATTCGTGACTATTCTGGAGCGGTTGCCGTCACAGAGTCAAAGGGACGGCGGGCTGTCTCAACCGGCGCCGCGCAGCACTTTCCCGGGCTTCGCGCCAGTGTGCCGGCCGTGACTCACCACCAGCTGGCCGTTGACCAGAACATAGTCAATGCCCGTGGGATAGCTTTGTGGATTCTCGTATGTCGAGGTGTCCTGCAGCGTGTCGTAGTTGAAGATAGTGAGGTCGGCTTTCAGTCCCTCGCGGATGGCTCCTCTGTCATACAGCCGCATCCGCGCCGCCGGCCAGGAAGTCATCTTGCGAACCGCATCTTCAAGCGTGAGGATGTGCCGTTTCTTCACGTACTCGCTGATGACTCGGGGAAAGTTTCCATACGATCGGGGGTGCGGCAGGCCGATGGCATCCATTGTTCCGGCGCCCTCGTTGGCGCCTGCATCGCTGCCAATGCTCATCCACGGCCAGCGCAGCGCGGTCTCGATGTCCGGCTCACTCATCATGAAGTAAAGCGCCATCGCGCGATGCGGTTGCGCACCCAACACAATGTCCCATGCCACGTCCGCCGGGTCCTGATGGAGCTGCTGGCCGATATAGGCGAGATCCTTGTAGCGATATGCGTCGTATTTCGGATTGAAGGCATTCGCCAGAACCACGTGCTCCCAGCCGCCGCTCGACTCGATCAGGTTCGACCAGCCGGGCTCGGAGCCCGTGGCCACTTCCTTCTTCAGTCGTGCGCGCACCTTGGGGTCGGCTAGCAGCGCCAAGCCGTGTTTCTGGCCTTTTTCCCAGATCCAGTTCGGAACCGTGATGTCGAGACCGGTGCCCCCGGCGGTGTAAACGTACATATCGGCCGCGATGTTCACGCCACGGGCGCGCGCTTCCTCGATGAGCTTGCCGGCCGCTGGGGTCAGCTTGCCGAATTGCGGTGCGTAGGCCGCCTTGAAGTGGAAAATTTCCACTTGGATGCCTGACTCCTCGCCAATGCGGATGGACTCGTTGATCGCGTCCAGCAGCTTCGCGCCCTCATCACGCATGTGACTCGCGTAGATGCCGCCGTAGCGGCCCGCCACCTTGGCGAGCTCGATGAGGTCCGCCGTGCTCTGGTATGCGTCCGGAGGATAAATCAGCGCGGTTGCGATGCCCATCGCACCGGCGGCCATGGCCTGCGCGACGTGGGACTTCATCTTTTCCATCTGCGCGGCTGTTGGTTTTCCCGCGACATCACCCATGACCTCGACACGCGCCTGCGCAGAGCTGTAGTAGGTGCCGAAGTTGAGTGAGATGCCTTGCCGCTCCAGGGAGCTGAAATATTCGGCGATTTTCGCGGACGGCACGGGCGTTCCGCCTTCGCCGGCAATCGCGGTCGTTACTCCTTCGCGCAACTTGTTTTCCGCAAGGCCATTCTTGGGCAGCACTTCGCCCGACTGGTCCATCATGTCGATCCAACCGGGCGAGACATAGAGTCCGGTGGCGTTGATTTCCTGGCGTCCGTGGCCCTCAATCCGACCGATCTTCACGAGTCGGTCGCCCTGAATGGCAATGTCGGCAACAATCCATGGATTGCCGCTGCCGTCGATGACGCGGCCGTTGCGAATGACGATGTCATAAGGCGGGTCCTCCGCCTGTGCCGCGGCAAAAGAAAGCAATGCGGTGCATGCCCAGGCTGCGCAGCGGACTCTCATGAGCTGTCACTCCCAATTTGTGTGCCGAAAACGGTGCCGATGTTGTTACGGTAGCACGCTAGGAAAATATTTCCAAAATGGATAATTAAGTGTACATTCGGGAAAAATGACTCCAACTCGCAGCTCACAGGTACGGCACATGAATAGCAACAGACTGGCCGCTCTGCTCATTACGGGATTGTTGATTGCGGCGCAGAGAGTCGCGACTGCGGCGGCCGCATTGCCGGTCGTCATCGATGCGCCGCTTCAGGTTGCCATCCCGGTCGCACCGATGCTCTTCCGCGCAAACGGGGCGGCTCATCTCGCCTACGAAATCGAGATCACCAACGTCAGTGAGAGTGGCTGGACGCTCCGGCAACTCGACGTCCGTGACGAAAAGGGCATCAACCGGCTCTCCGTGGCGAGCGACAAAGTCGCCGAGCTGCTCTGGCACAAGGGTGGGCCGCGACGCTCCGAGCACCCGCCGTCCGTCGTCGTGGCCCCCGGGGAGAGCGTGATCGCCTACCTCTGGGTGGATCTCGATGGCAAATCAGCCGCGCCGACGCAACTGCGGCATCATTTTTCCGTGCAGCGTGAAGGCGAGGCGCCCCGGGTGATCGACGCACCTACCACGGTTGTACGGGGTAGTGCGCGTGAAATCTCCTCGCCGCTGCGCGGAACCGACTGGGTCGCCGCGAATGGCCCCGCGAATTCTTCACAGCATCGCCGCGGGTACTTCGTGATCGGCGGAACGGCATACATCGGTCAGCGCTTTGCGATTGACTGGGTCCGCATCGGGGCGGATTCGCGGACCTTCCATGGGGACGGGAAGGATAATCGCAGCTATCTGTGCTACGGCGCGGAAGTGCTGGCCGTCGCCGATGGCGTGGTCAGCGAGATCAAGGACGGAATCCAAGAGAACGTCCCCCAGCAACCACCGGCGGTGCCGATAACGCTCGAGACGGTAGCCGGCAATCATATCAATCTCGACTTGGGCGGCGGGGTATTCGCCATGTACGCCCACCTGCAACCGGGCTCACTGCGCGTGAAGGTGGGTGACCGGGTGCAGCGCGGACAAGTGATCGCGCTCCTAGGTAACACCGGTAATTCCACCGAGCCTCATCTGCATTTCCAACTCATGGATCGCAACTCGCCGCTGGCAAGCGAGGGCGTGCCGTATGTGCTGCCGCAGTTCACGGTGACCAAGCAGATTCGCGGCTCGCTCGGCGAGAGCATCACGATCGAGCCGCTGCCCGCGCCGCAGAAGCACCGAGGCGAGCTGCCGCTCGATATGCAGCTCGTGAACCTGAACTGAGAGTCGCAACCGGCAACGAGACTGAATCTATTGGGGGAAGAGAATGAACCACAACGACAAATCCGCTCCGGTGTCGGTGATACAGGCTGTTGCAACGTTGCTGCTCGCTTCGACGGCCGCTATGGCAGCGATGCCCGCATTGGCCGCGTCAGCCGCGGACGACCCTTCCGAAGGAAGCGTGCTGCAGGAAGTGGTCGTGTCCGCGCGCAAGCGTGACGAAAAGCTGCTCGACGTTCCTGCTCCCGTCAGCGCGATCAGCGCGGACACACTCAAGCAGACTCAGTCGGTGCGCCTGGAGGACTATCTGACGAGGCTGCCCGGCGTGACTTTCGATGACCTGCGGGCCGGTCAGACCAGGATAACGTTTCGTGGCATCAATGCGGGCGATTCCAATGCCACGGTGGTGACGTACATCGATAACGTTCCGGTGACGCCGAGCGCATCGAACGCGAATAGCGCGTATGTCACGCCAAGCCTCGATCCCAGCGATCTGGCGCAGATCGAAGTGGTCCGGGGACCGCAGGGTACGCTGTATGGCGCCAATGCCATCGGTGGCGTGCTCAAGTATGTGACCATCAAACCCGATCCGAATCACTTCAGCGGACGAGTTGAGGTGACGGGCGACACTGCCCATGACGGAGGTCTCGGAGGTGCGCTGCGCGGTGCGGTAAACATTCCGCTGGTCGCCGACACCCTCGGACTGCGTTTGAGCGCCTACACTCGTAAGGATCCGGGTTATATCGATGATCCGTCGCTTGGTTTGACGGATGTCAACAGCACACGCACGCATGGTTTCCGTGCTGCGCTTCTTTGGAATGCCACCGACAACATAACTGTAAACCTGTCGGCCCTGATCCAGGTCATGAAGTCCCAGGGGAACGATTCCGTCGACATCGATCCGTATACGGATAAGTCTCTTTACGGTGGCCTCACTCACGAGCGCTCCTGGCGCAATGAGTTCTTCAATGCGCGTTACGGCGTTTACAACGCCGACATCCAATGGAATCTCGGTTGGGCGAACCTGATGTCCTCGACCAGCTTCTCGACCCTGACGAACGGCGCCGACAATGATGTCTCGCCCGCGTACTCCGCGTTGCTGGAAGGCGCGCTAGGCGTGGCCAACGTCGGTCTCGACAATCCGCTCCAGGTGTATGGCCGCCAGAGCACCGAGGAGCTGCGACTCACATCGAGCACCACGGGCCCGCTCGAATGGCAGCTGGGTTTCTACTACACCCACGACCAAACCACGTACGCTCAGTCCGCGAACATGTTCGATATCGCGACGCAGACCTACGATACTCAATTCGGGCCCACCTTCGACGGCTATCACAACAACGATTACCTCGAGCGTTCCGGATTCGGCAACATCGACTATCACTTCACGAATCGCTTCGACGTTAACGTCGGTGCACGCTACAGCGTGGACGATCAGCAGCTCGAGTCGTTTTTCGAAGGACTGATCTTCGGCCCCACGGTTCACGTCAAAGGGCTGGAGCACGAGCACGCTTTGACCTGGGCCGTGAATCCGCGCTTCAAGCTGACGGACGATCAGATGGTGTATGCCCGAGTCGCGACGGGGTACCGTCCCGGAGGTGTTTCTTTCCTTACGCCGGATGCCGTCGCTGCCGGCATCCCGTCGACGTTCAGGCCAGATCACTTGACGAGCTATGAGGCTGGCTGGAAGGCCGCGGTTCTCGATCGCCGGGCAACCGTGGATCTGTCCGTCTATTACATTCGCTGGAAGGATGTTCAAGAGAGCGTAACGTTAGGATCGTTCACCTTCGGTGCAAATGCGGGTCGCGCGCATTCCGAAGGCGTCGAGGCATCCTTCACGTGGGCTCCGATCAACCGTCTCAAGCTGGCCGCCAGCGCGACGTATAACGACAATCGACTGGACGACGATGCGCAGTCGAATGTGGACCTGGCCCAAACCGGGCACCGGCTGCCGCTGACTCCCCGATTCAGCGGTCAATTCGACGCCGACTACAACTTCCCGCTCGCCACGAATCTGGATGGCTTTGCGGGCCTGTCAGTGTTTGCCACCATGGCGCGGCCGAACAGTCTGTCGCTCGGCTACGATCCGCAGAAGGCCTCGGGCGAGGGCGCGGTCAACAACTTCGGTGCCATTCCGATCTACGACCCGAACACTGGAGCGATTACCGGTTACGCGCGCAATTTACTACCGGGATACGCGACGTTGGATCTGCGTGCCGGCGTCATTCGCGGGCCGTGGACTATTCAGGCGTTCGTCAAAAACGTGACGGACACGCGCGCGTCCGTGGGCTACGGTGGACTCAACAATCCGAGCTTCGGAAACTTCTCCAATCAATGGACTGCCACGGTGCTGCCGCCGCGGACCATCGGGCTGACGGCCTCGATGAAGTTCTGAAGCCGCAGGGGGCGGACGTATGGTCAAGAAGAGATATATCGCGGTTGCTTGCGCTGCGATAGTCGTGTCGATGCCGCTCTCGGCGGCCGCAACGAACACGCCGGCACGGCGTGCTGTCGAGGCGGATATTGCTCGGCTGGCTAAGGATGCGGGCGGTGAGGTCGGCGTGTTCGCGCGCCACACCGAGTCTGGCTCGACGCTGTCGCTCGCCAGCGATGTGCGCTTTCCAATGGCGAGCACCTTCAAGGTCGCGGTCGCGGGGGCCATTCTGGCCAAGGTGGATGCCGGCTCGCTCACATTGGCGCAGCTCGTGCCCATCAACCCCGAGCGCGTGCTGATGTCGGAAGGGATTGCGGAGATCTTTCCGTTTGAAGGCCTTTCCGTCTCCGTTCATAACCTGATCGAAACCATGCTCACTCGCAGCGACAACACGGCGACGAACGTGCTGACCGCGTTGGCCGGCGGACCCGCCGCCGTGACCGACTGGGTGAGGACGCAGGGCGTGCAAGACATGCGGGTGGACGGTGACACCAATGACATCGTGAGGCGCTTCTTCGACATACCACCGGGGCCCGTGCCCCTGAACGAGCAATTGAAGTCGCTCGTCGCCACCCATCCAGAGATTGACGAGAACACGACGCGACCCAATCCGCACTACGACGATGATCCACGCGATACGACGACCCCTGAGGCGATGGTTGCGCTGTTGTCGCGCATTGCGGCTGGCCACGTGTTGAGCCCCCGTAGTACGGACGTCCTGCTGGGCGCGATGCAAAGAAACATTACGGGTCTGAAGCGGCTGCGCGCCCTGTTGCCGCCGGGCACGGTGGTCAAGGACAAGACCGGCACCATCGGCGGCACTCTCAACGATGTTGGCATCATCGACCTGCCGGATGGCCGGGGTCACATCATCGTCGCGGTCTACATCAAGAAGAGCACGAAACCGTTCGAGGCGCGTGAGCAGGTGATCGCGCAGATCGGACGCTCCATATACGACTACATGTTGATTGAGAGCGCGGCTTCCCAGGAGACAAAGCATGAAGGTCACTAGGTCGCTTGCCGGGTGCCTCGCTTTGTTGGGACTGCCGCTCGCAGTCGGAGCGCAAGCGCCCGCGGGCTTCGAACCGTTGACCGTGCCACCATGGGCCGAGCAATCGAGCGCGGAGGTCATGCGGGCCCGAGAGGGCCGGGTCGAGGGCCCGGACTTCACACCGGTGCTGAACAAGACCGCCGCACGAATTAAAATGCGCGATGGGGCCGAGTTGTACACGGAGATTTACACGCCGCGCGATCAGAAGGAGCCTCTCCCCATCATCCTGGTTCGCTCGCCGTACGGGCTGCGGCCCGATAAGTACGGCTATGCCGCCTGGCTGCGCGAATACCCCCATCTGATTCGCGATGGCTACATCTTCGTATTTCAGGATACCCGTGGGCGCGGCGCCTCTACGGGGAAGTACGTATCGCTTGGGCCGCGGATCCGCCACAACACTTCGCGTAAGGCGACCGACGAGTCGTCGGATACCTACGACACGATCGACTGGATGATCGCCCATGTCCCGAAGAACAACGGTCGGGTGGGAACTCTGGGTATCTCCTACGGGGGCTTTCTCACTACTCGCGCGCTCGTCGATCCGCATCCGGCGCTGAAAGCTGCCTCCCCGCAAGCGACCTGCGCCGACATGTTCGTTGGAGACGATTTCCATCATAACGGAGCATTCCGACTCGACTACGCCTTCAGTTGGATCGGCAGCATGGAGCGGGGGTTGGACCGCTCGGCGAGCTTCGGTAGCTACGACCATTACACGCAGTTCCTCGAGCTCGGCCCGCTCTCGAACATCAATAAGAAGATCTTCCACGGTCAGGCGCCAAGCTGGAATGCCTTCGACCTGCATCCGAACGACGACGACTTCTGGAAGGAGGATATGTGCGGGGTGCTCCCGTACATCCAGTCTCCGGTGAAGGTGCCCACCTTGACGGTCGCCGGATGGTTCGACGCCGAAGATCACTATGGCGCGTTCGAGACTTACAAGCAGTACGAGAAGGGCGATACCCAGGGGATCAACAATCTCGTAGTAGGGCCGTGGTACCACGGCGGTTGGGCCATGAGCCCGAAGGGAGACGCACTGGGCGCGATCCGCTTCGACAGCAATACGAGTCAGTATTATCGCGAGCAGATCGAGGCACCTTTCTTCGCGCATTGGCTCAAGGGTGTCCCCAAGGTCGAACTGCCCGAAGTGCTGTCATTCCGTACCGGCAGCAACCGGTGGCAGCAGTATGACGCGTGGCCGCCGAAGCAGGGAATCCAAGAGGGTAAGTTGTATCTTCAGGCCGCCGGTGGTCTGGCTTTCGCGCCGCCCCGCGAGCCGGCTGGGGCTCACGATCAATACGTGTCGGATCCCGACAAGCCGGTGCCCTTCGTGCCGCGTCCGATTACCCGGAACGGTTGGCCGCAGTGGCAGATGTACGATCAGCGATTCGTCGACGGGCGTCCCGATGTTCTCGTGTATCAAACGGACGTTCTGCAAAAGGACATGACCGTTACAGGAGAGCCTATCGTGCATTTGTTCGCGGCGACGACGGGCTCCGACAGCGACTGGGTGGTGAAGCTGATCGACGTCTACCCGGAAACGATGCAGCCGGAGAATCTCGGCGGCTATGAATTCATGCTGGCCGAGGAAGTGTTCCGCGCGCGGTACCGCGATAGTTTCAGCGTACCCGAGGCGGTGACGCCGGGGCGTGTGACGCCCTACGTCTTCAGCCTGCGCTGCCGCGACCATACGTTCAAGGCGGGCCACCGGATCATGGTCCAGATCCAGAGCAGTTGGTTTCCGCTCATCGACCGTAATCCGCAGACCTACATACCGAATATCTACGAAGCGACCCAGAGTGACTTTCAGGTCGCGACGCAGTCCGTCTACCGCTCCGGCGAGACCGCCTCGTATGTGAGCTTGCCCGTCAACACGCAACCGGATGCATCGGATGCCCACGTCGGCCAATAGCCGGCGGCAGACGTATGCCAGCAACTTCCAGAGGATTTCATGATTGAACTTACCTTGCCGCAACCCTACCTGCTTTTCGTCGGCGACATTTCCGAGCCGCGTCTCGCCAAGACAGCATTCGGGCTCTGTGATTGGGCGCGCGACCGCTGCGTAGGGGAGTGTGCCCTGTCACCCACAGCGGTCACGACCGGCTTGCCGCGCATGAGTCCGGCGCAAGCCAAGGAGTTGGGCGCGCGGAGCCTGGTCATCGGGGTGGCGCAGATCGGAGGCAACCTCGCGGCGGCTTGGGTTCCCACGCTGGTGCAGGCGATGGAAGCGGGGTTGGACATCGTGAGTGGAATGCACACTCGCCTCGAGTCTGTGCCCGAGTTGGCCGCCGCCGCCGCGAGGATGGAGCGCAAGCTGATCAACGTGCGCCAGCCGCCGCCGGGCCTGACAACCGGTAACGGACGTAAACGGACCGGTCGCAGGCTATTGACGGTAGGGACCGATTGCGCGCTGGGCAAGAAATACACCGCGCTGTCGCTCACTCGAGAGTTCAAGAAGCGCGGCGTGTATGCGGACTTTCGTGCGACCGGGCAGACGGGAATTCTCATAGCCGGTGGCGGCATCCCCATCGACTCGGTGATTTCCGATTTCGTCGCCGGAGCGGCCGAAGTGCTGTCGCCCGATGCCGATCCAACTCATTGGGATGTGGTAGAGGGTCAAGGATCGGTCTTTCATCCTTTGTATGCTGGAGTGTCTCTGGGACTGATGCACGGGACCCAGCCCGATGTGATTGTCATTTGCCACGAGGTGGGCCGCGATACCGTGCTCGGCCTTCCCGATTATCCGACGCCGCAGATTCCCGAGGCGATCGAGCTCACCTTGCAACTCGCTCGACGCACCAATCCGCGGGTGCGTTGCGCGGGCGTATCGTTGAACACGTCCGGGCTCGATGCAGCGGGCGCCGCGGAAGTGCTTTCGCAGCAGAGCAAGGCCCTCGGTCTACCGGTCGCCGACCCGCTGCGTTCGGGGGCTGCGCTGGATCGTTTGGTCGCCGCCTGCCTGGACGGATGACAACATGCAAACTCGTGGTACTGGCCCAGTCACCCTGCGGCTCGCGATCGAAAAGTTTCTCTTGAAGGAGCCCTTCCACATCACCGGTCACACCATGGTGGACAGTGAGGTGCTCACGGCCGAGGTCGAAGCGAATGGCCTGGTGGGACGTGGCGAATCCGCCGGCGTCTATTATCACCCGGGCGACAACCCCCACGACAATTTCAAGCTGCTCGACGCGCAACGTCAGCGAGTGGAAGCGGGCTTGGATCGCGCGGCCTTGCAGACTTTGCTGCCGCCGGGCGGCGCTCGTAATGCTCTGGACTGCGCGCTGTGGGACCTCGAAGCGAAGCTGAGCGGGCGACCGGCCTGGCAGATCGCGGGCCTGGAGCCGCCGCAGCCGCTGCTCACCACCTTCACTGTGGGCGCCAATAATCCCGACAAGATGGCCGCGGACGCCCGCGCCTACACTCAGGCAAAGGCGATCAAGTTGAAACTGACAGGCGAGCCCGCCGATGCCGCTCGGGTGCAGGCCGTTCGTTCGGTGCGCCCGGACGTCTGGCTGGGAGTTGATGCGAACCAGGGTTTCACCCGGGAGTCACTCGCGGGGCTGCTTCCAACTCTCATCGCCGCCGAAGTGAGGCTCATCGAACAGCCCTTCAAGACAGGTCAGGAAGCGTTGTTGGATGGGTTGCAATCACCCATTCCGGTTGCGGCGGACGAAAGTGTGCAATCCGTGAGCGACATACCGAAGCTGCGCGGCCGTTGCAGTGTCATCAATATCAAGCTCGATAAATCTGGTGGTCTTACGGAGGCGCTGCAGATGGCGCGCGAAGCGAGGCGCTGCGGCATGGACGTCATGGTGGGGAACATGGTGGGCACGTCGCTCTCCATGGCACCGGCATTCCTGGTTGGGCAGTTGTGCAAGGTTGTAGACCTGGACGGGCCGGTGTTTCTCAGCCAGGACCGTGCGCCGCCGGTTCGGTATGAGAATGGCATGATCTCGTGTCCGCCGGCGCTGTGGGGATCACCTGTGGCGACCCGATGACGCAAGGAAACCCGCGCCGACTGACGGCTGGGCGATCGGCGGAGTCACTTACGCTGCGTACAATATCGTGGGGGCGGTCATCATCTTGTAGTCCGTCATCTGCGCAGCGATCGAGACGCCATCATTGCCGGCGCGCTCGCATCGCCGAGTGACCCGGCTCAGCCCCGAGCCGGGGATGATGGTCTGAAGTGCGTGTAAGTTCGCGCTAAATCTGACGGTGTCTTCTCGTTCCTATTTCGTTCGCGCTTGGCGCCACACGCCACCACGTCGACTCTATCAAGTACAGGTATTTCTTAATCGAACCTAACATTGTGGGTCCACACGTTCGAATTGTCGAAAAATGTCTGCGTTCTCGTTGTTTGTGTTGGAAACCAGGAAGGAGAAGTCACTGCATGGCAGTCCGCTACCGCAATCACGTCCGGCAATCATCGACTGCTCCCAGGGTCGGAGCGGCGCTAGTGGCAGCGCTCGTGGCAGCGGCGCCGGTGAGCGCAGCCCGTAGCGCCGGGGATTGGCCGCTGAACGGCCGAACCTTTCACGAGGAGCACTACTCGCCGCTTCGCCAGGTGAACGCCGGGAATGCGCGGACCCTCGGGTTGGCGTTTGAGTTCGACGACTTCGTGGTGCGCGGTCGCACCCACCGCGGCAATGAGGCGACGCCGCTGATGGTCGACGGTACGCTCTACTTTTCCGGACCGTGGAGTGTTGTGTACGCAGTCGATGCGCGTACCGGAGCACTGCGCTGGAAGCACGACCCGGGCGTCGACGGTCAATGGGCACGCCGGGCATGCTGCGACGTCGTGAACCGGGGCGTCGCCGTCTGGAAGGGAAGAGTCTACGTCGCGACCCTGGACGGATATCTCGTCGCGCTCGATGCGCGAACGGGTGCTGTCGAATGGCGCGCGGACACGTTCACCGATCGCGTGTCGATGAACTACTCCAGCACCGGCGCGCCGCGGATCGCAGGAGGGAATGTCGTGATCGGCAACGGCGGCGCCGAGATGGGCGCGCGCGGTTACGTGAGTGCCTACAATCTCGAGGACGGCCGCCTCGCCTGGCGCTTCTACACGGTGCCTGGAGATCCGAGCAAAGGCCCCGACGAGTCGCCGGACGTTACGCTCGCTCGACGCAGCTGGAGCCCGGTGTCCCGCTGGGATCTCGGTGGCGGCGGAACGGCATGGGATTCGATGGTCTACGATCCGAAGCTCAATCTTCTCTACATCGGCGTAGGCAACGGCTGCCCACACCCGGTATGGAGTCGCAGCCCGGGCGGCGGCGACAACCTCTACCTGAGCTCGATCGTCGCCGTTGAGGCCACGTCCGGACGAATGCGCTGGTACTACCAGACGACGCCCGGGGACAGCTGGGACTATACCGCGACGCAGAACATGATCTTGGCCGACCTGCCCATCCGCGGTCGAATCCGTCGCGTTCTGATGCAGGCGCCGAAGAACGGCTTCTTCTATGTCCTCGACCGATCGACGGGTGAGCTGCTTGCCGCGGATCCCTATACGACCGTAACTTGGGCCACGGGCGTCGACCTTTCGTCCGGCCGAGCGATTTTGGCGCCGCAGGGGGATTTCTCGCGGGAACGCAAGCTCGTCTGGCCGTCGCAGGCTGGAGGCCACAACTGGATGCCGATGGCGTACAGCGAGGCGACGCACCTCGTGTATATACCGGCGCTCGAGGCACCGATGATCTTCGGCATGGGTCCCGGGAGCCATGTCGAATTCCGGTCAGCCGCCAACAACGAGGGTGATGACGTCGCGTTTCCGCCCTATGGGCCAGTCGACGAGGCCGCGCTGCGCGGTCAGCCCGTGCCGACCTATGCGTCCGTGCTCAAGGCTTGGGATCCGGTGGCCGCACGTACCGTCTGGCAGACACCCGCGATGCCCTATTGGGGCGGCGGCGTGCTGACGACCGCAACTGGGCTGGTGTTCCAAGGCTCCGCGGACGGCACGTTTGCGGCCTACGATGCGCGGTCCGGCAGGAGACTGACCGCCATCGAGACCGGTACCGGGATCATGGCGGCTCCTATGGCCTATGAAATTGACGGAACCGAATACGTCGCAGTGCTCGCCGGCTTTGGCGGCGCGATGAACGCGATTGGCTACCCGCCGGGGTCGGCCGCGTGGACCTATCAGAACACGGAACGACTCCTCGTGTTCAAGCTGCACGGTCGCGCCGTGCCGAAACCGCCGCTCGTGACACGGATGGAATTCGAGCCGCCGGAGACCGCCGCCGGTGACGCCGCGGACGTCGCCCGGGGAGAGCAATTGTTCCTGAGCCGCTGCGCGGATTGCCACGCCCTGCGTGGTGTGCGCAATGGCTATCCCGACCTGTGGAACTTGCCGGCCAGCGTGCATGCCATGTTCGAGACGATCGTCCATGATGGAGCGCTGGCTTACGCCGGTATGCCATCATTCGCGGACGCGCTCTCGACCGCTGATGTCCGCGCGATCCACGCGTTCCTCAGCGCCGACCAGCGCGGCCTGCACGCACGCACTCCCCCGTGATCGGGCACCAAGTCACCAGAATTGGGACATATCGATGCCGAGCGCCGTGCTCGGGAGATGAAGCCGCCGGTGGACCAGCGATATTGCACCGGCTTCGCGATCGCCTCGGGCTATAAAACGTCGGAATACGCACGCGTGGAATTCGGTGCCGGGAGCGAAAGCGAGCGCAACACCAGGGCTCGATACTGTTTGATTCCTGAGACCCCTCTGACGAGTCAAAAGCCCTTCGAAGGGTCGAGTCTCCTTGGGTATGTTCGGTTGCAATAGATTGTAACGCGGCGCAACGGTTGAATGTGTTGGTCTTCGCCTGTCTTGGTCTTGCACCGATCCACGCCAGAAACTCGCGCTAGTTGACACTGTCAATCCCGTTCAAGAGATCGACGTCAGAGAGGACGAGAGCGATCTGCTCGGACGGCCTCAGGCCTGTGAAGAAGCGGAACTCGTCGTAGTTGCCAACAGCGTTTGCGAGTCGAGTTGCGTGAGGTCTACGGACCGACGCCACCGCCAGCGGGAGGAGGCTCAATTGATGCGATGCGGGGCGATCTCTGGGAGTGGAGCATGTTGGTTCTGGTTCTTACAATCGGATGGTGCCTCCAGCGCGGCGCGAACGCCCAATTGGATAGAACTCATGCTCAGACGTAGCGCTTCACCTGTGGCGCCCGTGATATTCCGATCTGCGCCACGAGATGGGCTTACCTTTGAACACTTCCTCGAACGTCGGTTGCTTGATTGCAACCCAGCTCGGAAGTGTTATTTTGCCGTCTTTATCCTCAGAGGCGCCCTGCTCACCGGAACAGCCTTTGGCTGCGGCGGTTTCCCGGTGTCCACCCACAGCGGTCAGTGGTTGCCAGGTTAATCAAACTAACTACGAATCGATTTAGGCACGAGTTTGCGGTCCTGCCCATGAAATGGAACATTTATGGAGACTCTTGCGCATGGGCCGGGTCCCCCGCTTGCCAACGACGCCCGATTGCGGTTAACTAAATTAACTCAGGCAACTGATGACGATGCTGTATGGAACTACGCACGCGACGCGAAGAAGGGGGCACTCCTCGCCCCGCGCGGTGGGGAATCGACAGTGAGTACGGCCGGCTGCGGGATGTCCTGATCGGGCCGATCGACCATTTCGAATGGCAGCCGGACAGCAATGCGATTGTTCGCCGTTCCACCCGGGTGGGCCTCCGTTTTGACAAGGCGGTGGCCCTGCGGCAGTACGCGGAAATGATTTCGGTGTACGAACAGGCGGGTGTCACCGTGCATCGCCTGGCGGCTGATGCCGGATTGCCCTATCAGCTCTACGCTCGCGACAGCAGCGTGATGACGCCGTGGGGTGCTGTGATCATGCAGCTCCAGAAGGCCTACAGGCGAGGCGAGTACGCGGCGTGCCTTCGCTTCTACCTGGAAGCCGGCATTCCCATCTATGACATGATTACCGCCGGCAATATCGAAGGCGGCGACCTGATGGTGCTCGAGCCGGGCGTGGCCTTGTGCGGCTACTCCGGCGAGCGCTCAATCTCGCCCGCGGTCGAACAGATGAAGTCCTGGTTCGAAGCAGAGGGTTGGGAATTCAAGACCTACGCGTTCGACTCACACTTCCTGCATCTGGATGTGCAGATGGGGATGTTGGCACCTGGTCTCGCTGCCGTTTGCGTCGAAGCCGTCGAGCCCGAGCTGGTGGACTGGCTGAAAGCCCGCCGCATCCGTGTGCTGGAAGTCAACTATCACGATGCCATGGAAATGGGCTGCAATCTCGTATCGCTCGGGGCCGAAAAAGTCATCATCCCTTCCGAAAACAAGAAGCTGATTGCGGCCTGCCGTTCGGAAGGACTCACCGTTCTGGATCCTGACGTGTCCATGATCAGCCTGGGCGGCGGCTCGTTGCATTGCATGTGTCAGGCCCTTCGGCGGGATCCGCTGTAGGGCTCAGCGGCAACTGTGGCGCGTGATGCCAACTACTCGTTCGCGACTTGCACCGCGACCCGCAATAGCACATCTGCGCCTGCTGCAAGGTCTTCAGCCTTTGCGCTTTCAGCCTCGTTGTGACTGAGCCCGCCTGCGCAGGGGACGAAGATCATCGCTGTCGGCGCAAACTGCGCCGTGTGCAGTGAGTCGTGTCCGGCGCCGCTGACCATCCGCCGACGACTCAAACCCAACTGTTGAGCAGCCTCATCCACCAATCCGACCAGGCGTTCGTCGAAGGCAGTGGGCGGCATGTGCCAGATCTGTTCCACCCGCGACTGGATATTGGCTGCTCCGGCCTGAATGGCGACCTCGTGTTTGAACTCCTGGATCATCGACTCCAGCACACTCTCATTGGGATGACGCAGGTCAACGCTTACGATCAGCCGTTCTGGAACCGTATTGCGCGAACCGGGAGAAATCTTGAGGTCCCCCATGGTCGCGCGGGACCAGGGTGCATGCGCTGCGGCGATCCGATAAGCAGCCTCGATGATTGGCACAGCAGCGCGCCAGGGATCCCGTCGATACTCCATGGGCGTCGAGCCGGCGTGTGCCGCTGTGCCTTCGAGAATGACATCGAGCCAGTAAGCGCCTTGGATACCGGTCACGACACCGATCCGGGTGTTGGACTCCTCGAGAATGGGACCTTGCTCGATATGAGCCTCGAGGGCGGCGTGCAGGGGCCGCCTGCCTGCCGGCACCGTACCCGCGTACCCGATTCGTTCCAACTCGGCGCCGAGCTTCGCGCCGGTGCGGTCCTGCCGCGACTGAGCGAACTCGAGATCGTAAATACCCGCCACGACACCTGATCCCAACATGGCAGGTGCAAATCGGCAGCCTTCCTCGTTGGTCCAGCTCGCGACTTCGATCGAGCGGCGCGTCCGAGCGCCCATGGCGTTCAGCGTTCTCACGACCTCGATCCCGGCCATGACTCCGTACACGCCATCGAACCGGCCCCCGGTCGCTTGCGTATCCAGGTGGCTGCCAATGAGAACCGAGGGCGCCTGAGGATCTTCACCCCTGCGAATGGCGAAGATGTTGCCGATCTGGTCCACGTTGATTTCGCAGCCGGCTTCTCGTGCCCAACGCACAAACAGGTCGCGCGCCTCTCGATCCGGCTGGGTCAGGGCCTGCCTGTTGCAGCCACCTTTGGCCGTGGCCCCGATCTCAGCCAACCTCATGAGGCTGTCCCACAGGCGCTCGCCGTTTACTCGGGTCTGTGACGAAAATGCCATCATGGTGCGGATTCCCGGCTCGGTTAGTCGAATTAACCCAACGAATCTTGCCCTACGGGCGTCGGCCTTTCAATCGTCCAGGTTCGCACGCCAACAGCCCGACACTCGTTGCCTCACAATGAGGCGACTAGAGGCTCCGCGGCACCACTCCAGCGCATGCGGCGAACGCCATCCGTTGCAAGTTGCATCCGGATGCGCACGTAGGTTAATTTAGTTAACGGTTAATCCAGTTAACGCAAAACGGTCGGTGTGACCAAAAATGGCTCGGTGGCGCTGCTGCGCGCCAACCGCTCCTGGGGTGTTGAGTGTCGGCAGCTCAGGTCACGTGTGAGTGACTGAGTTGTCCTGGCGGCCTGTTTTCTTCGGAGAACTTCTATGACGCGTTTACCATCCGTGCCCGCGCGAGTGTCCTTGGTGCCAGCAGCGATGCTGCTGTTGCCGGTACTTTTGTGTTCCGCTCCGCTGGTTGCACAGGAGGCAACTGGCAGGGCAGTGCAAGTTCAGGATGGCGAATCTTCATTTGGCGGCGGCTTGGAGGAAGTGACCGTAACGGCGACTCGCCGCACGGAGACCGAGAGCAAAGTCCCCATCAGCATTACGGCGTTCACGAAGGAGCAGATGGACTCGCAGGGCTTGCGCCAGGTGGACGATCTGGTTCGATTCACACCAGGGCTCAATATCAACCACGCTGGTAACGGCGGCAATGATGTATCGATCCGGGGTATTTCCTCCGGTGCCGGTGCCGGCACCACCGGCATCTACATCGACGACACTCCGATCCAGGTGCGCAACATCGGCTACAACCCGGGAACGACTTTCCCAGCGTTGTTCGACCTCGAGCGCGTGGAAGTGCTCCGCGGGCCGCAAGGAACGCTGTTCGGCGCGGGTTCGGAAGGCGGCACGGTCCGGTTCATCCAGGCCGCACCCGACCTGCATAAAGTCTCGAGCTACGCGCGTGCGGAAGTAAGCAACACGCAGTCAGGCGCTGTGAGCTACGAGGCCGGATTTGCCTTCGGCGCGCCCATCATCGAGGAACATCTGGCCTTTCGCGCCAGCGCCTTCTATCGTCGCGATGGCGGGTTCGTCGACGGCGTGACCGGGACGTGGACCACCAACGCTGCAGATGGGAGCCTGTACGGCAACTCAATCAACTTCGAGCCGACTGGAGCGCCACGTAAGGATATCAACTCCTCTGGCGTGGATGGATTTCGCGCGGCTCTCAAATATGCGCCTAACGCCGCAGTAACTGTGACGCCTTCGATTTCGTATCAGAGGCAGAACTTCAACAATGGGCTGGATACCTTCTGGCTGGCAACCTCGGATCCCGGCGCCGGTCGCTTCACCCGAGCCGTTTTCGATGCCGGCGATCCTGCAACCAATCCGGCCTTGAACGCCAACACTGCGCCGAATGCCGACATCGGCAACGATCGATTTTATCTGCCGGCACTGCTGGTCAATGTCGCGGCGGGTCCGGTAGACATTGTCTCCAACACTTCGTATTTCAACCGTGACGAGTACCAGTGGTCCGACGACACGCCTCTGTACGAGTGGCTCTATGGGATTTCAACCGCTGCTCGCCCCGGGGACAAGGCCGCTTCGCTCTACACCAACTCGCAGCGCAATTTCACGGAGGAGCTGCGAGTGCAGTCTTCCGACCAGAATTCTCGTATCGACTGGGTCGTCGGGCTCTTTTACTCCCACGAGCGTCAAACCGCGGGTCAATCGATTGTCGAGAATTTCCTGATCAACGCACCGGTGTTGGAGATCACCGGTCTCCCCCCGGAAATCGCGGGGGTGGCAGGTGGGTCGCCCTTTGGTCCCGGCAGCAGCGCTTCCATCAACTACTTCGGCGTTCCGCTGGTGCCGGGAATGCCCTCATGGACGGCGGATATCGCCACGCTCGACAAGCAGGAAGCCGCATTTGTGCAGGCGAATCTGAAGATCACCCGGCAGTTGAAGCTGACCGCGGGTGTGCGGGTCTCGCGCAACGAGCTGAGCGTGAATGGAACTTATGGCGGTCCCGAGAATAACAACAACTATGCCTACGCCGGCCCCTGTCCGGCGGGTTTGAATGCCGCCGGCACGGCCTGTGTCGATTCCTATCCGGTGACCCAGAGCAAGCGCAGCGAGACGGCCACGACTCCGAAGATCGGCCTGGAGTTCCAGTTGGACGATGCCAATCTGTTCTACGCTACAGCGGCAAAGGGCTTCCGGCCCGCCGGGGCCTCGCTGCTGGTCCCGGTGAGTCAGTGCGGGCAGGATTTGCAGGACGTGGGATATGTGGATCCGAACATTCCCCTGGCCGCCGTCAAACAGAGCGACTCCAAGCAGCCGACCGTGTTCGCATCGGACTCGGTTTGGAGCTACGAGGTCGGCAGCAAGAACCGGCTCCTGGGCGGACATGCTCTGGTGGATGCAAGCTTCTATCGCATCAGTTGGTCGAACATCCAATCCTCCGTGGCGCTGCCGTTGTGTGGCTACTCGTTCGCGGACAATGTCGGGCATGCCACTTCGCAGGGATTCGACATCGGCCTGCGGGGCACACCATTACGGGGATTGGAGCTGGGCGGCACGTTCGGCTACAACAAGACCACTTTCGACGAGGACGCCCGCACTCCCAATGGCATCATGCTGTACAGCAAGGGAACCGGAGTGCCCGGAGTTGGCGCCCCCATGACCTTCTCGGCCTCCGCGCAGTACGACTTCAACCTCTTGCAGAAGCAACCGTTCTATATACGCGCGGACCTGACTCACAGCAGCACTGAGAGAGCCGCGGGCACGACGAGCCCAACATCCTCCACCTACCAGCCTCTGAACAGGTCCGTGGAGGCGTACTCCGTCCTGAACGCTCGCTTGGGTACTCACGTTCTGGGGGGCGGCGATCTATCGCTGTTTGTCAACAATCTGACCAACTCCCACCCGGACCTGGGCCTGATCCGTGGTGGCGCGATCGGCGGATATCCGTCTGTCTGGACCGATACGACATTGCGGCCCCGGACGTACGGAGTGACTTTTCTCTATCACTACTGACGCCCGCTGCCGAAAGGGACCCCCGCTCGCGGGGGTCAGGGTCGCGCGGTAATGTGCCTGAGAGCTGTGTCCCAGAGCATCCTCTCAACGTTGCGCTGGCTGGCGGAACTGGCCGGCGAGGTGATCAACAGATCATCCGGAAACACCAGTCGTATCAGCAGCACGGACTTGATCAAGCGGTAGAAATCGATCGCCGCGACTTCGCGAAAATCCCCGGATTTGATGCCGGCTTCGAGTAGGGTACGCAGCCGCCGGTGCATCGGTGCAAGCGGGCCCACGCTCAGGTTGGATCGAAACGGACCGCCCGCGGCCAGGCGGATGTACTCCATGCCTCCCTGGGGAGTCGCGAAATCGATCAGCGACAGTCGGACATAGGCCGGATGCGCCAGGTGAAAGCTGGCGAACTCCTCGACGACCCGTTGCAATGTTTGCGGCGGTTGGGAGAGGGCTTCCGGTGCGTAGCTAAACTGCTGTGACAGCAGTGTGACGTAGCGGCGGGAAACGGCGACCAGCACGTCGTCCCGACTCTCATAGTGCTTGTAAATTGCCGGAACGCGCACCTCGAGCGGGTCGGAAATATCCTTGAGGGTAAACCCGAACACACCCTTGGCGGCAATGAGGCGCTCCGCCTCGTCAAGAATTCGCTCACGCGTGGGGGCGGGCGGACCCGGGGGGACAGGGGTGCGTTTGGTCCGAGCAGGCTTTGTGGCGGCTGGCATTGGACGACTGTCGCAGGGTGTGCGCGGATTGACAAGCTGCGGCCGCTCGGGCGAGCCCCGGGGTGCCCGTCCCGGGCCTATCGCTCCAATAACGCGCTATAAACGAGGGTCGGGAATTCGCTCCGAAGAGCCCCCGCCGCGGGGACATTGTCATCAACGTGCTGAGTCATGGCGATGACTACCATGTCCTCTTTCGGATCTATCCAGAAGTAGGTGGAGGCGTACCCTGCCCAGAAGCAGGTGCCGATGGAGCTCATGTAACCCGCTGCGGCTGGATCTTTCATCACAGCAAATCCGAGACCAAATCCCATTCCGGACGGTTTGCCATCCTCTCCCGACAGGCCGATGGACCCCAGGTGGTCGCGTGTCATGAATTGAACGGTTTGAGGGCTCAGGATCCGCACACCATTCAGCTCCCCGCCGTTGAGCACCATCTGTCCGAATCTGAGGTAGTCCTCGGCAGTTGAGACCAGGCCATAGCTGCCGCCTTTGCGCGTGTGGTTCATCGTGTAGCTGTTCATTGTCCAGGGCTCTGAGAGCCACAGATCTCCCGGAGAACCGTGAGCATCGTCAATGGGCGTGAGCCTGCCGTCCTTCATCCAGTAAACGGTGGCTAAGCGTTGAGCTCTGTCGGCCGGGACCCAGAATCCTGCGTCCTTCATCCCTAAGGGTTTGAACAAACGCTCTTCCAGGAAGCGATCGAAAGGCATTCCGGACAGCACCTCCACGAGGCGCGCCTCGACATCCGGCGCTACGCTGTATACCCACTTTGTGCCAGGCTGGTATTGCAGCGGTTCCTGCGCGAGTTTCTCCATCATCTGCGAGAGAGAAACGTCCACGCCGAAGAGATTCGCTTTGGCGTATTCGGCATCCAAGGGGGTGTTCTCGAGCGCGTGCGTGAACCCCGCTGTGTGGCGCAGTAGATCTTGTATGGTGGCCTCGTGTTGGAGGGCTACCGTGTCTTTGATATCGCCATCCGGAGTGCGCAGGACGCGAAGATGCTCGAATTCGGGCAGGTACTTGGAAATGGGATCCCCCATCTGAAACCGGCCCTCCTCATACAGCATCATCAAGGCTGCGGAAGTCATCGGTTTGGTCATCGAGTAGAGACGGAAGATCGTGTCCCGCTGCATGGGCTCATGTTTCTGGATGTCAGCGGATCCCAGTGCGCGGAAGTGCACGACTTTTCCATGACGGGCAATCAGCATGACGATTCCGGCCAGCTCTCCTCGCTGCACTTTGTCAGCGTAGAAGTGATCGAGGTTTTCCAATCGGGCCGCCGAGAATCCCAGTTCCGATGGGGTTCCCATTGTCAGCTCGCCGGGTGGTGCAGCGCGAGCTGCCGCAGCCACGACCAGCAACGCGACCAGACAGGAAAGCGCTCGCCGCATGAAACTAGTCACAGGTTTTTCTTCGACTGCGCCATCAGCGCGAATTCCTCGAATAAGAGTTGCGCGCCGAGTTGGCTCGTGTTGGTTGTCGGGTCGTATTGAGGTGCCACCTCGACCACGTCGGCCCCAACGACCTGCAGCCCGTCCAGCCCGCGAAGCAGAGCGAGCCCTTCGCGCGGGGTGATTCCGCCGACCTCCGGTGTCCCGGTGCCCGGGGCATACGCTGGATCGAAGCCGTCTACGTCAACGGAGATATACACCGGTGCATCGCCTACCACCTTGCGCGCCTTCTCCACAACACCCGATACACCGAGAGTCATGAAGTCCTCCATATAAATCACCGTCATGCCGGAGGCGTGCGAAAACTCCCAAAACATATTTGATGCTCCGCGAATCCCGATCTGAATCGTTCGTTCGGGATCGAGGACGCCGTCGAGCACGGCCAGGCGAAATGGTCCGCCATGATGGAACTTCGAGCCGTCGTACACGCCCATGGTGTCGCAGTGCGCATCGATGTGGATCAGTGCCAGCGGAGCATCTTTCCCCAAGGCTTTCAGGATTGGATACGTGACCGAGTGGTCGCCACCGACAGAAAGCGGTCGGATTCCCTGTGACTTCAGGACGCAGTAGTACTCCTCGATGTCCTGGAGCGACTGCTCGAGGCTATAGCGGCTACGAAAAGGAACATCTCCCACGTCCGCTGCGCGCACCAGGCTTCGCGGAACGTTGCGGAAAGTCGGGTGGTAGGGGCCGATCCGCTCAACGCTGCGCACCGCTCGCGGACCGAATCGCGCGCCGCTGCGATTGGATACGCCAAGGTCCATGGGGATGCCCACGACGGCGATGTCGAGGTCCGCGAGATTCTCTGCGTGTGGCAGGCCCAGGAATGTAGGGATACCCGAATAGGGGAGGGTACGCTTGCCACCGGCCGATTGTACGGCTCGTGCCGCTTGCGCGAGAGTCGGGTCCTCGGCGGCAAAGACATCCTGTTCCGCAAAGCGGGCCCGCAGTCGTTCGAGCTTATCTGGGTCGATCATATCGGTACCCCCATGGACAGTTAATCAACTTAACTTCAAGCCGGGCGGTTGTCAAACAGCCGGTCGGGCGATGATTTGCACCTTTCCAGCGCAAGGATGTGATGACTGTCGAAACTCTGGCGCGGCGGCGCTCCAGCGGTTAATCTTATTAACTACGTAACGGCCCGGACCGATGTTCGGTCGCGCGCTGTCAGCAATAAGAGGGTGCTGTCATGAAGCCTGCTGGACTCATCGGATCGTGGATGGGACTTGCCGCCGCGGCGCTTGGCCTGGGCACCTCGAGTCTCGCCGATGCAGCCATCACGGCGGCGCCCGCGGATCTGGTGCTCCCGAACGGCTTCGTTTACACCGTCGATGATCGCAACAGTGTTCAGCAGGCGATAGCAATCCGCGGAGGGCGTATCGTTTATGTTGGCAACGATCAGGGCGCCCGCGCATACATAGGCAAGCAGACGAAGGTGATCGATCTGCACGGCAGGATGGTCATGCCCGGATTGGTCGACACGCACAATCACGCGATTGCCGGCGGCTCTCAGTTGCTGGACTGCGACCTGAACTACGCGCCGCTCACCATCGCGCAGTTTCAACAGAAGATTCAGGCCTGCCTCGATGAAACCCATGCGAAGGAGCCGGATGGGTATCTCACCGTTGTGGGGTGGTATCGGCAGGCGATGCAGCCGTCAGGCACTCAGGTGACCAAAGCCGACCTGGATGTGCTGAAGACGAACCGTCCGATCATCGTCCGCTCAACCGATGGGCACACGACCCTCGGTAACTCTCGGGCACTCGCGCGGGCCAAGATCACGCGTAACTCACCCGACCCCCATTCGGGCCGAATTGATCGCGACGGGGCCGGCGAACCGACTGGCATCTTCGAGGATGCCGCCGAGGGGGTCATCAGCCAACCGATGCCGGCACTCACCGCCGCTGACACCCTAAAGGCGGCCGACGCAGCGCTCGGCGCTTTGCGCAAGGACGGTCAGACCGCGTTCATGATGCAGGGCCCGAGTAAGGCTGACATCGAGGCTTGGTCAACGCTCCAGAAGCAGGGGCACCTGACCGCCCGAGCTTACATGGCACCCGATGTCGAGCCGGATGCAATCTCAAAGCCGGACCTTGCCGTCCAGCGCATTCTCGATCTGAAGCGCGCGTTCGACACGGGTCCGATCGAACCACGCGCCAACTTGTGGGTGCGCAATTCCGGCGAGATCTTTCAGGACGGAGTGCTTCAGTGGCCTGCGCAGACCGCCAGCATGTTGCAGCCCTACCTCATCAACAAGGGAACGGAGCAGAAGCCCCACTGGGTGCCGGGGCCGGCCAGCGGTCCTGATCCCTACATCCCGTTGCCGCAACTCAAAGCCCTGCTGCTGGCGCTCGCGAAGGCTGGAATCGAGCCGGAGGTCCACGCCATCGGCGATCGGGCCGTGCGTCACACTCTCGATGCTTATGCATATGTTCGCCAGCAACTGAACGGCCGAGACGTGCGATTGCAGATCGCTCATGCCGAGCTTGTCGATCCATCCGACGTGCCGCGATTCAAAGAGCTGAACGTGATTCCTGATATGGGCTTCCAGTGGGCGAAGCCGTCTTTCGATTCAATCGACGCGGCGAAGGACTACCTCGGCCCCGCGCGTTTCAACCGAGTTGAGCCGGAAGGCTATCTCAACCAGGCAGGAGTGCGGATCGCCCAGGGCAGCGACTGGCCGGTCGATCCGCTTTCCGACTGGTTCGACATGAAGGTATTGATTACGCGTGAAGGGACGATGGGAGGCAAGTATGCCGGACCTCTCGGCTCGGGCCCCGGCGTGCCGGTGAAGGACGCCATCCGCGCATTCACGATCAACGGGGCCTACGCGCTCCACAGCGATCAGTATTTCGGCTCTCTGGAACAGGGCAAGCTCGCGGACCTGATCGTGATCAACCAGAACCTGTTGCAGATTCCAGTCAATCGCATTGCGGACACGAAAGTACTCATGACTGTTGTTGGGGGAGAGACTGTTTTCCGAGATCCATCCTTCTGAGCGTCCGCAGCCGCAATTCGGTTACCCCAGTGTTCGAGAGAAAGCCGATCGTGAATTCCCTGCGCCATAGCCTGCTCCTCTTAGTGATATCAGGCGTGTTGGCAACCGCTTGCTCCCGACAGCATGGCACACCCGCCCCGGCATCCGCCGGCGCGGCCCCGGCCGAGGAAAAACTCCTCAATCTTTACATCTGGAGCGACTATCTCGCGCAAGACACCATCGACAACTTCGAGAAGCAAACCGGAATTCAGGTTGAGGTCAGCAACTACGGCAGCAACGAAGAGCTCGAAGCGAAGCTTTCGTCGGGCCACTCTGGTTATGACATTGTGGTTCCGTCGGCCCCTTTCCTCGAACGGCAACTCAAAGCGGGACTGTATCTCGCGCTGGACAAGAGCAAGTTGCCGAATCTGAAGAACATGGACCCGGAGATTCAGAAGCGCCTG
>Ga0207703_10000807_pt1 | contig 30856 bp, 28 predicted proteins | sample KBSSwiS12_FD_184304 | JGI IMG/M metagenome (GOLD analysis project Ga0207703, IMG submission 184304) | Switchgrass rhizosphere microbial communities from Kellogg Biological Station, Michigan, USA - KBS Switchgrass S1-2 (SPAdes) (version 2) | ecosystem: Host-associated > Plants > Roots >...
GCCGTCTTCAACGCATTACCATTGGATGTAGGCTGACTCAGATCCACTACATCGATTTCCGGCGCAACCGTCATGTTGGTTGCCTGTAGCGGGGGCGGTGGTGCAAAACCGAGAAAGGCGGAGCCCGTAGAGGTCGCTCGCAGGATCGCGCCCGAGGTGTCCACGATCTGTGTGCTGTAACTCACCGTATTGTTCGCGATATCGACGTACGTAATCAGCACATCGTTTGCCACCACACCCACCTCCGGAAATTGGTCAGAGCTGGCGAGGGTCGTAGGCGTGCCGGTGCCGCCGACCGTGAGCGCTTGAACGAGCACCGGAGACTGTAAATCGGCTCGAGATGTGAAAATGAGCTGCTGTGCGGCGAGGCCGGCCAGATACGGGCCCCCGATCAACCGTTTGTTGACACTGTAGAGGCTTTTTGCCGTCGTTCCGTGTGAGATGACCTGAATGCTCGGTAGGACATTGGCCGTTCCGGAGTCCACGAAGTAGACGGTGTCATCCCTGACCAACGCCGTATAGTCATTGGGGCTCTGGAAGTCATAGAGATCACCGGAGAGCGCCCCGGTCGCGTCAATCCTGTAAACCTTGCCGGGGCTGGTGGCCCCGTTCAATTTCACGTTGAGATAGGCGTAATAGGGATTCGCTGAGAAGTGCTGTCCCGGTGAGGTCGGTGGTTCCTGCCAGATCACCATGGCACTCACGTTGCTCAGCAGTTGAGTGGGATGGGTGAAGGTGGCATCCGGGTAGAAGTTGAGATTCTGTGCATCATCCAGCGCGACGATCCCGCCGAGCGCACCGGTTGCCTGATACAACGGCAAAACTTCACCGGAGCCGAGCGGCAGCGGGGTGGGCGCGGTTGTGGCGCTGTCACCGGGGTGTACCAGCAGGATTTGGCCCGGTTTCCCAAAGCAGACGATACGCGGGTCCGGGTTCGGCAGGCTCATCATCAGCATCGCCGAGTCAGGGTCGTTGAGATTCCCCTGGATGATCTGGCTGGAGCAAAGCTCCCTGCTACCCGGGTAGTTGGGCGCCGGCATCGGCGCGGGCACGACGGGGAACGTCAGGTTGCTCACCTGCACCGGTGTAAGCGGACTCTTTTCGGTCAGATCCAACGACCACAGATGATCGCCGCCTTTTTCGCCGACGGTGGTATAGAAGCGCCTGGTCGGAGTGCCGTCACGGGTCGTTACATTTGCGATTCCCAGCATCCAACCGTAAGTGGCCACATGCCTCGGGTTGGTTGACGGCTCAGCCATCGGAATGACATACAAATCCGTCGGTCCGCCGTCGGGGTTGGAAGCAGGCGTCGCTTCGATCGGGAGATAGGTGACTGCAGGGCGGTTCGGGCAGCTACCCGAGCACCTGTTGTGTGGAGATCCGTCTCCACCACATCCGCTCACGAGAAACGGAATCAACACGACGGGCAGTCCGATTGCAAAGCGGCGCGGCTCGCGAAGCATTGTGCAGTCCCTTACTCATGCAGTTTTTTCTAGTGTGGCGTCATTCGCATCGCCTGTGCAACTGTAGCGGATTGCACGCATCGATTACAAAGAGGTAACAGGGAGGTTAACGACCCACCAACAAGTTGCGCAATGCGTGGAGCACGAGCGGCGGTGAAAAGTGACTGATCCGGTCGTGCCGTTCTCGTTCCCGCTCCCCGCTCGTTCCGAGACAGCCGTGCGCGGTGAATGCCCATTTCTCCATGTTTTGGGCCATTTCTGGATATCGCCAGACGGATCGAGGCGTTGGATGATGGACCCATGTCAGTCCCGTTTACCCGAACCCTGCGATTCAAGGTCCGTCCGGAGTCTCATGCCTGGCTCAATGCGGCCGCGGTTGAAGTCAACGGTGTATTCAACTACTGCAATCAGATCTCCGTCGTTACAGCCACCCGGGCGGATAGCAAGCGCAAGTGGCTCTCGGGCTACGATCTATGCAGCCTCACGGCCGGTGCGACCGAGTATTTCCAGCACATCGGTGCGGACACCATCCAACGCATCTGCGTGGAGTATGCGCAGAAGCGCGTGGCGGCTCGGCGTCTGAAGTTGCGCTGGCGGGTCAGTCGCGGCGCCCGCCGCAGCCTCGGGTGGATCCCGCGCGTCGATTGCGAATATCAGCGCCGCAACCTCAAGGCGGATGACTGACTTGCGCATTTGAGACCACTGTATGCAATGCGCTTTCCAGTTCCGTAGCGTTGTGCATTCCCGCGGTAATCGCAAACACCGCAGCAATCAGCAGCACGAGCTTGCGCCAACGAGTCAGAGTGGCCAGTGCTGCTGCTACGACCAGCAACGGCATCCAGTCCAACGCATACAGGAATGTCTCACCTCCGTAAACCAGATGTAACACGATCTGACCGGCAATCGACAGCGCGAGCATGATCCGGAAGCGGCGGTACTGCGGCAGGCGTGCCACGGACCACGCTGCAAATCCAAGCAGGCAGACCCAGCTGATCAACGCTGTCAGTTTCAGGAAATGCAGACCTCCCAGGCCCGCATGCTGAAAGGTGAGTGCTGGCCACTCCCCCGGCGGCTCAGGCGGTCCGCTCCAGGTCTCCGGGGCAACAAAGCTATGGAGCAGCATCACCACCAGCGCCGTTGCCCTGGATGACGGAGGCTCGCCCTTGTCGTGCTCGCCGATGAAGAAGTGCGCGCTGGGGAAGAAGTACTTCTGCAGGCCCCACAGCAGCACGACGACAATCAACGCGTTACACGCAATCTGGATAGCCTGTCTGGGTCGATACCGGCTGCTGAGTGAGGCCAGGCTCACCAGAAAATCGGTCACCAGGATGCTCATCGAAGCCGCGCTCGCGGCCGTCTCAACCCAGGCGGGTATGGCGGCGCGGCGCTCGGCGATTGCGGCTGCGATCAACGCAACCACAATGGTCAACGATCCAAACTCATAGGTTTCCGGGATCGCCGTCCAGAAGAGGAAGGCGGAGGTTGCTGCTGCAACGAGGGTGAACAACGTGGCATCCAGCGGGCGGCACCGTAACAGTCGGAGCAGGAAATAGAACGCCGCCAGCCAGATGCCTGCTGTCACGGCGATGACCGCTCTGACCGCACGAAGGTCATCGACCTGAAACTGTTTGTGGATGGCGTGGACGAGCGGGTACGTCAACAGCGGAAATAGCGGATGCACTGTGGTCCGATAGTGATTGGCACCCCTGTCGGTCATGTCGTCGTAGACACGAGCGACATCGGCTTCATACCAGATGTCATCTGCCCGAGTGTCGGTCAATATTCGTATGTGGCTGCCTATCCCGGTAACGAACCAGACACAAAAGCAGGCGGTCAGCATCAGGACGAGGGAAATCCCAACATCGAGCCTGTGGCCTCCGGTCCGCACGGGGAATAGATCCAGGTCGGGTAACATGATAATTCTTCTTTTGACAGCAGGCGGGAGTCGACATATTCCGTCGCGTTGCCCGGCGCGCACAACGTGACGTTTGATAAAATGTGAACTCAACCCACGCGCAAGAGCTGCGCGTCTGTCAGGCGGAGTTAGATCGCGCGCTGTTCTAAAGATTTCTTCGCGTACGATCCAAACTTGTATGCAAACGCATGGGTGAACTCGGCGCCATACAACAGGATCTGCGCGGAGTAGTAAACCCAGACGAGAATCAACACTACCGATCCGGCCGCGCCGTAGGCCGATGCGACGCCACTATTGCCGATGTAGACGCCAATGGCGAATTTGCCGAGGGTAAACAGGAATGCGGTCACCAGCGAGCCGATCGTCACGTCCCGCCAGGCAATCTTGACGCTCGGCAATACTTTGTAGATCGTGGCAAAAAGCGCGGCGACCAGCGCAAAGGCGAACAGGAAGTTCACCCAGGTTAAAGCAGTATTGACCAGCATCTCACCGCGTGAGACCCGCTCGAGGGCGGTCAGGGCAGCGCTGATCACGAGTGACACCAGCAGCAGGAAACCCAGTGACAGAATCAATCCCACCGACAACAGTCTGGTGCGCACCGAATACCAGAAGCCGGTGCGGCGCTCCGGGGGCACCTGCCACGTCTGATCGAGCCCGGCTTTGAGCTCGGCCAGGGCGGTGTTTGCGCCCAGGATCAAAGTGATGATGCTGATGACGGTGGCGATGAGACCTGCGCCGGGACGATTCGCGTTCTGCAGAACCGATTGCACCAGCTCCGCCCCCTGGGGTCCCACGAGGTCACGGATCTGATCAACAATCTCGCCCCGCGCCGCTGCCTCGCCAAAGAAAAAGCCGGCGATCGCAATGGACAGAGTGAGTACCGGCGCCAAGGAGAAGACGGTGTAAAAAGCGAGTGCTGCTCCGGTGCGGGATGCGCGGTTGTCCAACCAACCGTTGGCTGCTTCATACAGCAGCGATCCTATGGATCGCAATACAGGGCCTGCGCGCGATGAATGCCGCGGCGGGCCCATACTCAGTGCTGAGGTGGCTTGAAGTTCATGAGAGCGAGTGCCGCGCCGATATGTGACAGGTGGGTCAATCCCTGCGGGAAGTTGCCGAGCATCTGCCGCCCGCGACGCGAGTACTCCTCGGCGAATAATCCAAGGTCATTGCCGGTCGCGACCGCGCGTTTGAACAGCCTGCCGGCCTGCTCCTTCTGTCCCGCGTGCGCCAGGCAGGCGACGAGCCAGAAAGTACACGCGAGGAACACGCCTTCGGAGCCGGCAAGGCCGTCCTCGCGGCGGTATCGCAGAATCAGGCCATCCTGCATGAGCTCTTTGCTGATGACCTGCGCCGTGCGGACCATTTTCTCGTCGTCGTAAGCCACAAACCCGGTTATCGGTAAGAGTAATAACGCCGCATCAACATCCTTGGATCCAAAGCTGCGCACATAGATGCCTCTCTTGTGATCCACGCCGCGTTTGTCGATCGCCGCCCGCATCTCATCGCGCGCGGCGCGCCATTTCTCCAGCGGCGCCGGCAGCCCGTATTTTTCGGCCAGGGAGACACCTCGATTGGCGGCCGCCCAGCACATGACTTTGGAATGCACGAAGTGCAGGGGCCGTGAGCGCACTTCCCAGATGCCGCGATCAGGAGAGGCCCAGTTGGCAACGGCTGCCTCGACAATCTCGCGCAGGAACTGCCAGTACGCAGGCGTGGGCCGGTGGCCGAGGTGATCCCATTGCCAGGCAAACTCGAGCAGCAGCCCGTACATGTCGGCCTGATATTGGCGCGCCGCGCCATTGCCTATGCGCACCGGCTTCGAGCCACGCCAGCCGTCGAGGTGCAGCAGCTCGATTTCCGTCAGGCGCCGTTTGCCGTCGACGCCATACAACACCTGCAGTTCCTCTGCGTTTCCGCTGGAGGCGCGCTGGATGAAATGCCGGACACCCACGGCTTCGGAGGCGGCACCCACCGCATTCAACGCCCAGACGGTGAAAATGGAGTCACGAATCCAACAATAACGATAATCCCAGTTGCGCTCGCCGCCCGCGCGCTCGGGCAACGAAGTGGTTGGAGCGGCAACAATCGCCCCGGTCGGAGCATAGGTCAACGCCTTGAGCGTGATAGCCGACCGGACGATGTTGGCTCCAGGGCCGCTCCTGTAAATGATCTTGTCGGACCATTCGTGCCACCAGCGAAGCGTCTCCTCGAGGTGCGCCTGTAGCAACTGTGCCGGTTTGTGCCGCTGTGGAACGGCATTCGCGTTGGCCTCTTCCGGGAGAAAGAACTGCAGGCCGAGGTAGACCTTTTTGCGGGCGTGAACCTCTACTTCGGCATGCAGGTCGTGGGAGTCGACCACCTCCAGCTCGAGGTCGCCGAAGATCCGCAGTCCCGTGTCACTTCCAACAGCAAAGTGCGAATGACGGCCGCCCGAAAATATCCAGGGCTTCACGTCACCGTAATCGAGGCGCGGCACCACCGACACCTCGAAGGTCATCCTGCCTTTGACGCCTTCGATGATTCGAACCAGCTCGCGCCGCGGCCGCTGGCGTCCACCGGGGCGCATGGAAAAGAAATCAGTGACTCGCGCGATGTTGCGTCCCGACCTGTAGGTGGTCTGCAGAACGAGCGTGTCCGACACATACTCGCGGCTGACCTGGGCTTTGCCCTTGGGCGTGATGGTGAAATGGCCGCCCTGCTTCCAATCCAGCAAGCGGCCGAAACAACTGTCGGAATCAAACCGGGGGAGACAGCACCAGTCGATGGAACCAGCACGGGAGATCAGCGCCGCCGAGTGGCAGTCGCCGATCAGGGCATAGTCGGAAATGGGCGGATAGGGTCGCGCGGCACTTCGTACCTCGACGAAGCGCCGCGCCGGCTGCTTTTTCAAGCGAGGAGGGAGATTCCCTTCACCTTCTCAAAGCGTTCCGCGACATCCTTCCAGTTGATGACGTTCCAGATTGCGTCGAAGAACTTCACCTTCTCGTTGAGGTACTGCAGATACCAGGCATGCTCCCACGCATCCAGCACCAACAGCGGCAGGCCGCCCTGCGGTGTCTGCGACTCGTGATCGTGGAACTGCGCGGTCAGAAGCGACTTCGATGCGGTGTCAAACACCAGCGCGCCCCAGCCGGAACCCATGCAGGTGGCCGCGGCCTTGGTGAGCTGTGCCTTGAATTTATCGAAGCTGCCGAAATCACGGTCAATGGCGCTGGCCAGCTCACCGGTGGGCTTGCCGCCGCCATTGGGTGACAGGTTCTTCCAGAAAATGCTGTGCAGCACGTGGCCCGACACGTGGAACGCGAGCGCATGCTCGAGCGCCGCGATGGCGGCAAAGTCGCCCTTCTCGCGCGCGTCGTGCAGCTTCTCCAGCGTCTGGTTCGCGCCATCTACATACGTCTTGTGGTGCTTGTCGTGATGGAGCTGCATGATCTTCGCAGAGATATGCGGCTCGAGCGCACCGTAGTCGTATGGAAGATCCGGAAGCGCGTACTTGGTCATGAGAATCACTCCTGCTGAAACAGTTTGAAACAGGGGGCATCCCCCCGACCCGAACGGGTCGGGGGGATGCACGGTACCGCAAAACAGCGCCGTTTCGGGCGCAGTTTATTTACTTCGGCGGAGTGCTGGAATCAGCCGGAGGAGGCGGAGTCGCAGTACCACTGCTGTCCGGCGGTGGCGTCGTCGACGGGCTGGCTTGATCAGCAGGCGGTGGCGTCGTCGCGGTCGAATCTGCCGGCGCGGCTGGTGCTGTCGTGGACGAATCTGCCGGACCCGGCGAAGTCGACTGCTGCTTGGAGCAGGCCACCAGGGCCAAGGCACTCATGCACAAAAGAATAAGGCTGCGATTCATGGGGTCACCTCACTGTATGTCGGGAAGGCCGCCGCGGCTCCTTTACAGTGCCGGGGGGAACTCAACGAACAGTCGCAAGTGGCGTTCCATTGCAGCCTCGTCCATCAACACAGACCGGGCCGGGGGCTGGAGCTACGCCCCGGTCAGGTGGGCTACTTCTTGGCGGCGGCGCGCTTTTTCTTCTTGGCCGGATCTTTTGGGCGGGTCTTGCCGAAAGAGCCCTGATAAATCTTGCCGCGACGGCTCCTGCTGTCTCCCTTACCCATGAAAAACGCTCCGAATCAATGCTATAGAGGGGCGCGAAGTCTACCGGGCGGGCGCTCCCAGCGCAAAGCGCGCGGCCAGCTGCACTTGGGTTTCTGTCGCGCGCGCTGGCACGCCCAAATAGAGCGGCCGGTTTTCAGCGTTGCTGACGACACGAAGCCATTCGAGCGTAAATCGCCAACGAGTATCCGGTTCAAAGACATACGCCGCGGTCCAGGCATGGCCATGCTGCGCGCCTTCGCCTTCATCGGATTCGCTGTTCACGGCAAATGAGTCGTAACGGATGCTGATCCGCCCATGAGTGGTTTCCCGGGACACCAGCGCGAAGCGGGCTTTGAAGGGATAGCCCTCACCCTCGTAGTCACTGGAGGGCGCAAGGGCGGCCTCGCCATCGAGGTACTGCACGATAGCCGTCCAGCCATCGGCGCTCTGCGCCCGTATCCCTACCGCATTGAAGTGTGTGTTCCACGCGAAATTGCCGGTCGCGGCATCGAAAGCCGCCGGATCGCCCCTGTTGTCGTAGTGCAGCGCCCGAACCACGACCCGGTCGAAGTACCGAGCCTCAACGCCGGTGTAGAAACCTGCCCGGTGGTCGATCTCGCCAAAAAGCTGCATGGGCAGCAAAGGCCCTGAATGAGATGCGCCGACGCGTCCAAACAAAGTTGTCTGCCGGTCACTCAGGGAAAAGCCGCGATCGGCGATGACCATCCCGGCCGGGTCATTCCAACCAAACACGCCACCCAGCAGTGCCAGATCGAACGCGTGGCTGTTGCGTGTGCCGAGCCAGTCAATCTGGCCCTCGGCACCGATCGTGCGCAGCTCCTGAGCCACCCATGTGTTGATTGCTGAATAGGACAGTGTGTAGGGCGATTCCCAACCTGCTGCCCGGTTCTCCAGTGAGATCGGCGCGTAGAACGCACCAGCTTTGAGTCGAAAGCGATAGCCGCTGCCAAAAGGATAGGGACGAAATTGCAGATACGCTTCTGTCAGATCCACTGGATTGCGGTCGTGGTCTGCCCACGAGGAGGCATCGAGGTGGAGTGACCAGACCTCGCCGAACGTTTCGGAAAGAGCAAATCGAGCTCGTCCCAACCGCAGCCCCGACTGGCTGTCGTCGTAGCGCAATGTTCCGAGCCCACCGTTCACAACAGACCGTTCGCCCTGTGAGCTGACGAGGCGTACGTCCACATCCATCTCCCAATCGGGGGCGCTGAGGACGGCCGCCAAAGCCAACACTGCAATCGTACTCATCAGTAAGTATCCCAGGAGTGCCGACTCTCGAGCCGCGCGGGTTTGAGAGCTTTTGTCAGGCGAAACGTCAGATCCGCACGGTCCGCAGCAACGGTTACTGTTTCCTGTGAGCTTTCCTGCATTCGTGGCTGCCAGACAGTGACCTGATACGTTCCGTGCGGAAGCTCCACGGACCACGAGCCTGCGGCATCAGTTCGACCGAAGTAAGGAGCTGCGGTGACCAGCACGTAGGCAAGCATCGAGTCGTGGATGTTGCACCCGAGCGTGACAATGCCCGGCTCATCGAAGGCGACGGGTGGATACGGCTTGCCGCGATACAGCGGCAGTTGAAACCTGTGTGCCGGTGAGAACGAGTAAATCTGGTGACTGACTGAATCGCTGTTGGGAAACGCTACGGTCGATCCCACGGGAATGACCAGGAGGTCGGGCACGAATGTGCGATTGATCTGGTCCATGACGGCGTTCACGGGAATGCCGGGATGATTGTCGGCTGTCAGGGATCGCAGAGTAACGACGGCTCCCGCCAGGGGGCGTCCATTGGATGTTTGCACTGCGACAACCAGGTTGCCTGCGCATACGTTGCTGGCGTGCAGAAATCCCCACAAAAGCAGGCAAGTTGCGGAAGGTTTCAATCCGGTACCTGGTCGCTAACAACAAAGGGCTCGTAGTGCCTACGATACAACAGGCATCAGAATCGCTTCCATGGGCAGCTTCCGCAAACGACTTCTCGTATTGATCATCGGACTGGTGGTCGTCACTCAGACTGTGACGCTCGCCGCGGTGTTGGTTAGTACTGCACATGATGTGGAGGGCCGGGCGGCAGGGGAATTGCGCTCCGGCGGGTCATTCGCTCAACAGCTGATCCAGTTCCGTGCGGGGCAGTTGGCCAATGGCGTAGGGGTCATGGCCGCGGATTTCGGTTTCCGGGAAGCCGTGGCCGGCGGCGATATTCCCACCATCATTTCGGCTGCCACGAACAACGCCCAGCGGATTGGCGCGGACCTGGTCCTGCTGACCGATATTCACGGCAAAGTGCTGGCGTCCACGGCTCCGGGTGGCATTGGCAAAGGCCTGTCCCTGGAAAGTCTGTTGACCGAAACCCGGGACCAGCGCGATCTGCCCGTCTTTCGCGCCCTCGCCGATCGTTACTATCAGTTTTTCCTGGCGCCGGTCAGGACTCCGGAAACCATCGCGTGGGTGGCAATGGGGTTTGTCGTCAACGACGAGCTCGCTCAGAAGATGCACGATCTCGTGGGCGCTGATGTAACTTTGGTTGCCTACGGGCCCGCGGGCGCGGCGCGGATCGCGTCCAGTCTGCCGGAAGGACTGCGCAAGACGATCGCAACCCGAGCGGCTCTGGTTCGGGATCCCTACGTGGCCCGCGTCGGTGATTCAGACTACCTCACGTTCGCCCAGCGCATCGAAGGCCGCGGCGATTTCGTTGATGTTGTTGTCCAGAAATCCATGCACGAAGTGTTGGCTCCCTATCGGGATGTCAGGGACGCGTTGCTCCTGATTGACAGTATTGCACTCGTGCTGACAGCCATCATCGGCACAGTATTGGGTCGCAGCGCTACTCGTCCCATCGGTGATCTGGTGGTTGCCGCGGAGCGGATTCAGGAAGGCCGGTACGATATCGCGGTTGTTGCTACCGGCGGTGCGGAGTTCCGTAGTCTGGCGGACACCTTCAATACGATGCAGAAGAACATCGCGGAGCGCGAGGCGGATATTACCTACCAGGCACATCATGATTCCCTGACCGGCTTGCCCAACCGTGCGTTCGTGGAAACACGACTGGCCGAAATCATCGGGAGCCCGGCACAGGTTGCCCTGGTACTGATTGATCTTCGGATGGTGAGTGAGATCAATGCCTCTCTTGGCCACCATGTTGGTGATGATGTGCTGCGTGAGGCCGCGCGCCGGCTGCGTGCCAACTCGGCGCCGGGCGACATGGTGGCCCGGCTCGGTGAGAGTCAGTTCCTGTTGATTGCGCTGAACTGCACGGCACAGCGTGCCCTGCTGTATGCCGACCAGATGGCGGGTCTCATTCGGCGCGGCTTCCATCTCGAGGAAATGAGCCTGGAATTGCACGTGGGCGCCGGCGTTTGCCTGTATCCGGATCACGGGCAAACCGCGAGTGAGTTGCTGCGCAGGGTCCAGATTGCCATCGAAGACGCCGATGAGGCATGGACCCGTGTTGCCAGTTATCAGCCGGGGGGTGATGAGGAGCATCGCCGCCGGTTGAAGCTGGTTACTGACCTGCGTGGCGCCATTGATTCGAACGCCCTGACGTTGGTCTATCAACCCAAGGTCGCGATGCAGACGCGGTCTGTCACGAGCATGGAAGCGCTGGTCCGCTGGACGCATCCGCAGCTCGGTTTTGTGAGCCCGGCCGAGTTCGTGCCGTTGGCGGAGCGTACCGGCGGCTCACGCAGGCTGACGGGCTGGGTGTTGGGCGAGGCGATCCGCCAGATGGGCGAGTGGCGCCGGGGCGGCTTTGATGTGGAATTGGCGGTCAATCTGTCAGCGCCTGATATCCTCGATCCCGGGCTCGGCGATGAGATCCTGCAGTTGCTGCAAGCTCATGGGGTTGAATGTACTTCCCTGCTGTTGGAAATCACGGAAAGCGCGGTGATGCGGGACCCCCAGTTGGCGGCCCGGAATATGCAGTTGCTGCGGATCGCCGGCGTTCGCTTCGCCATTGACGATTTCGGCACGGGGCATTCATCACTGTCGCAGTTGAGCCTGTTGCCCGTGGACGAGCTCAAGATCGACCGGTCGTTCCTCGTCGGCGCTCGTGCCGGAACTGACGCGGCCACCATTGTCGGATCGACAATTGAGCTGGCGCACAGCATGGACCTGCGCGTGGTTGCCGAGGGCGTCGAGGATGCCGAGGCCTGGAATCTGCTGCGCCGCCTCGGCTGCGATTACGCACAGGGCTACCTCATCAGCCGTCCCATGCCGCCCGCGGACGTTCCCGCGTTCATAAAGCAGGCCAACGAGTTGCTGCCTCCCTCGGACTCCACTCATCTGCAGATTCGCGCACTGAATGAATTGAACTTGTCGAAGTGAGTGGCTCTCCCGCGTCCTTCGGCCGGTTCCGTAAACTTCGGACGTCGACCAAGAGGAGAGACTCCATGCGATTCATGATGCTGATGATCCCCAAGGGCTATGAGAACGCCGCGCCGGGAACGATGCCGGACCCCAAGGCCGTCGAAGCAATGATGAAATACAACGAAGCGCTGCAGAAAGCCGGCGTGCTGGTGGCCCTCGATGGCCTGCATCCGCCCTCAACGGGCGCCAGAGTGTCATTCAAGGGTGGCAAGCCCCTGGTGACGGACGGTCCGTTCGCCGAAGCGAAAGAGGTTCTGGGCGGTTACTGGATGATCCGCGTCAATTCCCGCGCCGAGGCCATCGAGTGGGCCAAGAAGATTCCGGGCGGCGAGAACGAGATCGTGGAAGTCCGCCAGGTGCAGGAGATGGAGGACTTCACGCCCGAAGTGCAGAAGGCGGCGGCAGGCTTCGCGGAACTGCGGGCTAAAGCCAGCGGCGGTGCCTGAACCAGAGGTAGGGCAACACTGCGGAGGCCACCATCAACACAACACTGATGGTGACTCCGCGGCTGTCATGCAACAGGGGCAGCCGCTCGAAGTTCATTCCGAAGAACCCGGCGATGAACGAGGGCGGCAACAGGAAGACGGTGACGACAGAGAAAATCTTGACGACGCTGTTCTGATCGATGCTGACCATGCCCAGCGTGGCATCGAGCAGGAACTGCACCTTGTTGCTGAGGAACGTGGAGTGATCGGTCATGGCGAGTACGTCACGCGACAGTACCCGATAACGGGCGCGCGAGTCCTGAGTCACCAGCGTGTTGCCGCTCTGCTGCACGAAACCCAACAGTCGCGTGAGACTGATCAGACTTTCGCTGGCCTTTGACACGAGATCGCCGCTCTGCCCGATCCGCTCCAGGATGTGCCGGAAATCCAGGGGAGTGCTCGTGCTGTAGGAGCGGAAGAAGATCTTGGAGGACAGCGTGTCGATATCGCCACCGACTTTTTCCAACACATCGGCAATGCGATTGACAATGGCTTCCAGGAGGCCCGCCAACACCATCGAACCCGAAGTAGCCACTGTCGGGTGACGGGCCGCGTACGCAATGAATCGGCGGAACGGAAGTGGATCCGTATACCGGTTGGTCACGAGCTTGTTGCCCGTCAGAATGAAAGTAACCTGGGTCCGTTCGGGCAGGTCTGTATCGAGCTTGGTAACCAACGTGGCCGTCATGTACAGGCCGCCGTTTTCCTCGTAGAAGCGGTTTGACGCTTCGATCTCGCGCATTTCCTCGCGAGTGGGCACATCGATGTTGAGTGCTGTTTCGACGCGCTGTTCTTCCTCCGGCGTGGGCTCGCGCAGGTCGATCCACAAGGCATCGGGAGGGAGGTCAGCGACGGGCTCGGGCTCGACGCTGACCAGACCGTGAGGCCGCGAAACGAAAACGTTCAGCATGCGCGGCCTTCGGCAGGCCTTAGTGCTTGTGCTCCGAGGCGGCCAGGTCGTCAATGAGCTGGATCAGGTTGCTCTGACCCTGGGCCTTCGCGACATCCGTCGTGTACTTGCCGTTGATGACAACCAGCGGCACGCCCTCGACGTGATAACGCTGTGTCAGTTGCTCGGCGCGCTGCAGGTTGGAATTGACGCTGAAGGAGTTGTACGCCTTCGTATAGTCATCGGCCTTGACGCCGTTTGACGTGGCCCAGGCCAACTGCGCCTTCAGAGTCTCGTCCTCGGATTGGCCGAACAACATCTGGTGCTGGTTCTGGATGGCATCAAATGCCTTCTGTACCAGGTCCTGGCGATTCAGTGCGGCAATCGTATAGAAGAGGTGAGCATGGGCGCGATGGGCCGGTCCCCACATCACGGGCACGCGCACAAACTCGATGTACGCGGGCTTGTTCTTCAACCAGCTCTGAATGAACGGCTCGAGGGCTGCGCAGTGCGGGCATCCGAGCCAGAACACTTCCGTAACCTCGACCTTCCCCGGGCCCACCGTCGTGGGCTGAGCGGGCACCAGCGGATCGTAGTTGACGCCCGGCTTCCACTTGCCGGCGGGCAGTTGTGCATCAGCCGGCAGTGCGGCCAGTCGCTCCAGCCCGGAGTCGCCGCGAGCCGCGCGCGGATCATCCTCCGGCTCGTCGCCCTTTTCCTGTGCGGCGGTTGCCTGCTGAACTTCCGTCTGTTGAGTCGTGGCGTCAGGCTGCGTCGGCGGCGGCGTTTCCTGTTGGATCACCGACGGCGTCTGTGGTTTGGAAGCAGCCTGGGTCACCGGATGATTCTGCGAGCCGCGCGCGCATGAGCACACGATCAACGTCAGAAACGCAGTCAGAGCGATCGATCGAAACATCGCAACTTCCTTAAGTAAGCTTGGCCTCAAATGAATCCTGGCCTCAAACTCATGATTAGTGCGGGCCTGGGGTCCGCAGGGTGCGTCAGCGCAGTCCCTGAACGTACGACGCCACGGCAGCCATCTCCTCTGGCGTCAACCGCTTCGCAATAGTGAGCATCATTGCTCCATTGCGGCTGGGTGCAGCCGGATTCTTGGCGCCTGAATAACGTGCGCCGCTGGCGTAGTCGTTCAACTGCTTGACGACATAGACAGACTGTTGCGCGCGAAGTGCCGGATAACCGGCTGCGAGGTTGCCGCGGCCACCAGGACCGTGACATGCAACACACGCGGGGATGTTCCGCGCCTTGTCACCACGCTTGTATAGCGCCTCGCCTGCCTGCCAGTTCTTGGGGTCGGCTTCGAGGCCCTGCGGCGTCTGCGCCTCGAAGTACACGGCGATATCGTTGATGTCCTGATCGCTGAGGTTCGCAGCCATCGGCATCATTACCGGGTTGGGGCGCACCTGGCTCTTGAACAGGTGCAGTTGCTCCGCGACGTAGACGGCGCTTTGACCGGCGAGTCGCGGCCAGTCAGGGCTGGAGCTGTTTCCGTTGGGGCCATGGCATCCGGTGCAGACCGCAGTCTTGGTCGCTCCGTCCTGAACCTTACCGGTGGAAAAAGGGCTGTCGGGTGCAGCGCTGGTCTGCGCATAACTCAGCGTCGCGGCCAGCAGAGCGAGACCCGCCCAACCGGCTCTCATCATCTTCGCCATTGTTTTCTTTCCGCTTTGTCCCGTGGTGCGAGGGCGCGGAATTGTACACTACGAACGTGAGTCGATTTTCACAGGGTCATTTTCTTCTCAGCGCGGCTGCTCCGGGGCAGTTTCCGGCTGATATGGGCGCGGAAGTCGCTTTTGTCGGACGGTCCAATGCGGGCAAGTCCAGCGCGATCAACGCCATCACCCAGCGTAACGGCTTGGCACGTACCAGCAAGACGCCTGGTCGCACGCGGTTGCTCAACTTCTTTGAGTTGGGGACGCATCAGCGGATCGTGGATCTGCCTGGATATGGTTACGCGACCGGTCCCGAGGCTGAGCGCGTGACTTGGCAACCGCTCATTGATGCATTGAAGCCCCGAGCGTCGCTTCGGGGGCTGTTTATGATCGTCGATTCCCGTCGTGGGATCACCGAGGGTGATGAGGCGCTGCTCGAATGGGCCGAACCTCCGCTGCGCATTCATGTGCTGCTGACCAAGTCGGACAAGCTCAATCGCAGCGAAGGCGGCAAGGTTCTGCGCGAAACCCGCGCGTTCCTGGGAGATCGTGGCACTGCCCAGCTTTTTTCGGTCCCCGACAAGACCGGGAACGAGGAAGCCCGGAAGCTTTTGGAAGAGTGGCTGGACGATAGGGTGTTTCCGGCACGGCCGGATTAGCGCAGCCAATGGACTAGCCCGTGCCCTGCGGCGCCATGGCTTCTCGCCTTAGCGAGCTCGGGGCATAAAAAACCCCGATGACCTTGACCAGGCCACCGGGGCAGACTGATCCGGTACAGGTCTCATGAACCGGATCGACCCGCTCAGGGAGGGAAGCGGGGAGAGCGTGAGCTCTCAGGTAATGAGACGCCCCCCGCCGCCGGAAGTTCCGAAATAATTTTCGAAAAAATTCTATCGATATCAGCGGCTTGGCTGTGACGATGTGGTGTTTTAGCTACAGAAAATGCCAGGCGACATCGAAGCTCACGACCTTGGCGCCATCGGTATTGCGGACGTTAAACTGCTCATATTCCAGCCTTAATCCCAGTGCACCAAAATGGGCTTGGGCGCCTCCGCCCCAGGCGAAGTCAGTTCCGTGGTCATCGAGGGCAAAAAGCGACGCGTTATCGTGCCCGTCGAGCGTCCACCGCGCAGCTCCCGCTTTGCCAAAAATATCGAGAAAAGGCACAGGCAGAGGCACGAATCCCACTGCGAAGGCTGAGAATGCGTGGGCGTTAACGTGAGCTCGGTAGTCGAGGCCATTGAAGCCGAAGCGGCGCGATTCGCTGCCCAGATCCATGTAATTGGCTTCCACACCCAGGAATGGGAGCGGCCGCACGCCCACGAAGGCCTTCCAAGCGGTGTTGTTCAGGTCAAAGTCACGTCCAGAGCCGAAAATGTTGCCCACGTGAGCCTGGCTGACGCCTGCGCCAATGTAGGCGTCCGGCCCCAGAGCGTACGCGGTGCCCGCGGGGCCGGTCAGGAGAAGAGCGGCGAATAGAACCTTGCGCATAAGTGTCCCTCAGTAGTCGACCCTACTGAGACGTCCGACTGGCGGAAGAGTTCCTGTTTTGGTCTTTTCGCGACCAATGGCTACACGTTTCCTGTAGATCTCGACAGATCGAGTCGAGCTGCCGCCGGGTTCTCGCCCGCACTGATAGGGCTGCAGTGGCGCCGATGCTGGCTGTGCGCGGCACCGACGCAGACGGCGCGCGGGACCGACGTCGTCTGCAACTGATGCCGATGTCGACTGCGCGTGCTGCCGATGCCGACTCCCCGTGGCGCTGGCTTAGTGGGCCTCATCCCAATTGGCGCCTGTGCCGATGTCGACCCGCAGCGGGACGCGCAATTCGCCGGCGCCGGTCATCTGGTTGCGGATGGCGTCGGCGACACTCTCAATCGCGTCAGCGCGAACCTCGAGCACCAGTTCATCGTGTACTTGCATGATTAGACGCGCAGGGGCGTCCTCTCGTTGACACCAGGCGTCCACCGAAATCATTGCCCGCTTGATGATGTCGGCTGCCGTTCCCTGCATCGGCGCGTTGATCGCGCTTCGCTCCGCGTATTGGCGCATAGCCGAATTCCCTGAGCGAATGTCAGGGAGGTAAAGGCGGCGCCCGTACACGGTTTCAACGAAGCCGGTTTCCCTGGCGTTTTGTCTTGTTTCATCCATGAACCGTTTCACGCCCGGATAGCGTGCGAAATACCTCTCTACGTATCGGGTCGCAGACCCGCGATCGATGCCGAGCTGCCGTGCCAGGCCGAACGGAGACATGCCGTAGATGAGCCCGAAGTTGATGGTTTTGGCCGTGCGGCGCTGGTCGGAGGTCACCGAGTCGAGTGGGACACTGAAGACTTCCGCCGCCGTTGCGACGTGGACATCACGGTCTTCCGAGAATGCTGACAGCAGGCCTTCATCACCTGACAGGTGAGCCATGATCCGCAGCTCGATCTGCGAATAGTCCGCTGCCATCAGCACATAGCCCTCCGGGGCCACAAACGCCTGGCGGATCCTTCGACCTTCCGGTCGACGAATCGGAATGTTCTGCAGGTTGGGATCGGCTGAGGAGAGTCTTCCTGTCTGCGCCACAGCCTGGTGATAGGACGTGTGGATGCGTCCAGTCTTTGCATCCACCAGCTCCGGCAGCTTGTCGGTATAGGTGGATTTCAACTTCGCCAGGGCGCGGTATTCGAGAATGATCCGCGGCAGTGGGTGACTGAGCGCCAACTCTTCCAGCACATCCTCCGCCGTGGAGGGTTGACCGCTGGGGGTCTTGCGCGTCACCGGTATCTGCAGCTTCTCAAAGAGAATCTGCTGTAACTGTTTGGGCGAGTCGACGTTGAATTCAGTACCCGCAGCCGCGTGCGCCTGTTTGGTCAGCTCCAGCAGCTGGGTCGCGAATTCGCGGCTCTGTGCGCGCAGGAGCTCACGATCAACCAGCACGCCACGATGCTCCATCCGCAGCAGCACCGGCACCAGGGGCTGTTCCAACTCCTCATACAGCTTTTTCAACTTCGGGAATTCCCCGAGCTGCGGCCACAGGGTGCGGTGCAGGCAGAGCGTGACGTCAGCATCTTCCGCCGCGTATTCCGACGCTTTGTCCACCGGAATCTGGTTGAAGGTGAGCTGCTTCGCCCCCTTGCCGGCGATGTCCTCAAACTTGATGGTCTTGATACCGAGATAACAGGATGCTGTTGCATCCATGTCGTGGCGCGACGCCACGCTGTTGAGCACATACGACTCGAGCATGGTGTCGAACCGCATGCCGGCCAGCTCGATATTGTGATTGGCCAGGACGTGGGCGTCATACTTGAGGTGATGACCGATTTTCCCGCGCTCCGGGTCTTCGAGGATGGGCTTGAGTGCCGCGAGCACCTTGTCGCGATCCAACTGCTCGGGCGCGCCCGGATAGTCGTGGCGCAACGGTACGTAGGCTGCGATGCCGCGTTCCAGGCCGAAGGAAACGCCTACGATTTCAGCCTGCATGTAGTCGAGGCTGGTGGTCTCCGTGTCGAAGGCGAAGAGATCGGATTTGCTGAGGAGCGCTATCCAGCGCTCGAGGTCGGCCCACTGGGTGATGGTTTCGTATTTGCGCTCGACGCCTTCCAGGGGTAACGGCGCGCCTGGTATGAGTCTGCCGGGGAAGACGTGAAGTTGGTTTCCTCCCGCGCCGGCACCAGCCGCGGCGCCTGTGCCCTGCGGTCCCGCGCCGGAGCGATAACCCGCGCCCGCTGCGCCCTGCGCTCCGCCGCTGGCGGCGCCGCCCGATCCGGTGCCACCTGCTGCCGATGTTGCGCCGCCGGCCGCCGCGCTGCCGCCGCCCCACGTGCCGGCACCCGCTCCCCCGCCGGAGCCATAACCCGCGCCGGTTGAGGCGCCCGAGTCGCCGCCCTCGACCTGTCGCAACAGAGAGCGCATTTCATATCGCGTATACAAATCGCGCAATCTCGCCGTGTCAGGTGCTGTTGGTGTGAGCTGGTCGTGCGCCAACGGCAACTCCAAATCCGTGTGAATCGTCGCGAGCTTCCTCGAAAGCTCCAGCGTCTCCAGCCCCGCCCGCAGATTCTCCCCAACCTTTCCCGTAATTTCCGACGCATGGGTGATGAGATTGTCCAGTGTCTGATACTGGTTCAGCCACTTGGCGGCCGTCTTCGGCCCTACTTTCTCGATACCCGGAATGTTGTCCGAGCTGTCCCCGACCAGCGCCAGGTAATCAATGATCTGCTCGGGAAACACATCGAATTTCTTTTTCACGCCTTCACGATCCAGCGTGGAGTTGCTCATCGTGTTGATGAGCGTGATCGAGCCGTCGACCAGCTGCGCCATGTCCTTATCGCCGGTCGAGATGAGCACCGACTTGCCAGCCTTCGACGCACGGCACGCCAGTGTCCCGATGACGTCGTCCGCCTCCACGCCTTCAATGCGCAGGATTGGCAATCCTTGCGCCTGAATGATTTCCAGCAGCGGCTGAATCTGCGACCGTAAATCGTTCGGCATCGGCGGCCGATTGGCCTTGTATTCGGCGAACAGCTCGTCGCGGAACGTTTTCCCCGAAGCATCGAAGACCACCGCGATGCATTGCGGCTGATAGTCCTTTACAAACTTGAGCAGCATGTTCATCACGCCATGAACGGCCCCGGTCGGCTCGCCACGCGAGTTGGAGAGCGGAGGCAGGGCGTGAAACGCCCGATAGACATAAGACGAACCGTCGACGAGAACCAGATCTGGGGAAGTGGGCATGGGATAGACCAACGCGGGGGGAAGATTAATTATAACGAACCCGCGGCCGGTTTCGGGCGGGGCAATAGAGCCATGGACAATCGCGAGCCAAAGACTTGCGGGGTATTGGCGCTCATTTCAAGCGCGAGTCCCGACTTCGGGCTGTTTCGCCGTCAACGCTCTTGGTAATGGCGCGCTTAGGGGGCAGCACCGCCATCGAAGGACTCCTGACGTGCTGGAGCGACTTTCATCCGCCATTGCGGCCAATCGTTTTGGCCTGGGCGCGAAACCAGGCGAACTGGCTCAAATTGGCTCGCAAAGTCGCGATTGGCTATACGCGCAGCTATCCGGCGCAGCTCCGTTGGTGACGGGACCTGAGCTTCACAGCTCCGCGGAAACGTTGGCCCGCGGCTTGGAAGTGCGTCGGGAGCTACGCGCCGCGAAGCGGGCCGCCGCTGAGGCTACGTCTGATTCTGATGATAAGGTGAACGCCGTCGAGGCCGTCATGAAGATTGGCCAAGTCTATCGGCCGATCTATATCGCCGAAGCTACCGCCCGACTCCGTCAGGGCGTCACCACCGATCGTCCATTCGTCGAACGTCTCACTTATTTCTGGACGAACCACTTCGCCGTATCTATCGACAAGAATCTTGTGCTCGGTCTTGCCGGAAGTCTCGAACGCGAAGCGATTCGCCCGAACGTGCTCGGGCACTTCTCTGACATGTTGCTTGCTGTTGAGCGCCACCCGGCGATGCTGTTATATCTCGACAACCATCTGTCTGTTGGTCCGCATTCACGTGCGGCCGGCTTGCTGGCACGGCGACAAGGGAGCCAGCGACGCGTCGGGATAAACGAAAACCTCGCACGTGAAACACTCGAGCTGCATACGCTGGGCGTTGGTGGCGGATACACCCAGGCCGATGTGACCACTTTCGCTGAGGTCATCACAGGTTGGTCGATCGGTGGCGATGGCTACGGTCGGCGGTTCGCTGGCGGTGAGCCCGGCGAATTTGTTTTCCGTCCAGAGGTCCACGAACCCGGCGCAAAAGTAGTGCTCGGGAAGCGTTATCCTGACACGGGTTACGATCAAGGTGTCGCGGTGCTCCGCGATCTCGCAGCCAAGCCGGCCACAGCCCATTTCATCGCCACGAAGCTCGCGCGCCACTTCATCGCTGATGATCCACCGACTGACGCAGTGGAGCACGTCGCAAATGCCTTCCTATCGAGTAACGGGCACCTGCCAACGGTCTATCGAGCGCTCGTAGAGTTACCCGATGCATGGACTCAGCCGCTCCCAAAGTACAAGACGCCCAACGACTACGTCGTTTCAACATTCCGCGGCCTGCAATTGCCAGCAGAAGGAGGTCGCGCCTCGCTCGCCGCCTTCGAAGTGATGGGCCAACGCACCTACAGCCCAGGCTCTCCTGCCGGCTGGCCGGATAAAAGCGCCGATTGGGACGGCGCATCCGCTTTGATCAAACGAATCGAATGGGCCGACGCCGTCGGCCAACGGGTAGGCTCACGTCTCGACGCGAAGGAACTCGCGCCACAATTGCTGGGCGACAACCTGACCCCGGCCACCCGCACCGCCATCTCCCGCGCCGCGAGCGGCGCGCAGGCAATCACCTTGATGCTCTCCGCACCGGAGTTCATGCGGCGATGAATCGGTTCACTCCGCCCGCCGCCGACGTTCGGCTCGCAAACATCGCGATACGCAGTATGACGACATGGTGCGGCATCGAATCTCCCAGATGTCGGGCCGCTGAGTACGGATTGGGGGAGCGCTGGGCATGTCACCGGACAACTCGTCGCAGCCATACGAGGGGGCAAGGAGCGTGATCACGCGCTGCAGCTGCAACTGGTGGCGCAGAGTTTCACGGCTTGGCTGCAACAGCCATTTGAGGGCGCTATGCGAACGTTGAAACGCCGAGATTTTCTACATGCTGGTGCGTTGGCGCTCGGCAGCGCATTCCTGACATCGCGCCTCGCGTTCGCGCGTACCGGCACCTCCAAATCGCATTTCATCTTCATCATCATGCGCGGTGCCCTTGACGGGCTGGCCGCTGTGCCGCCTTACGGTGACTCCGACTACGCAGGCCTGCGACGCGAGTTGGCGCTCAAAGCACCCGGCGCGCCGGGTGGCGCGCTGCCGCTGAATGGCTTCTTCGGCTTGCACCCCAGCCTGGGCTTCCTCCACGACTCTTACACGGCACGCGAGCTGGTGGTCTTCCACGCCATGGCCAGCCCTTACCGCGAACGATCGCATTTCGACGGTCAGGACGTGTTGGAAAACGGCGGCCTGCAGCCGCACGCCGTGCAAACCGGTTGGCTCAACCGTGCACTTGCCTCACTGCAGACAGGTCGCGGCAAGGAGCTAGGCGTAGCGCTCGGCCAAAACTTTCCGCTCGTCATGCGCGGCCCGGCGTCAGTGACGTCATGGTCGCCCTCCAAACTGGCCACGCTCGACGACGATACCCTTGAGCGCATCACAGACCTATACGCCGGCGATCCCCTGCTAGCCTCCCGCCTAGCCGACGCGCTCGCCGCCGACGCCATCGCCAACAGCGCTACCGAAACAGCGATGAACTCCGCCGTTCCCGACGCTATGGCCGCTCTCAGTGTCCCCGCTGGCGCGTCCGCTGCCGTACCGTCGCAGCGCAACCAACTTCAGCGCGGGAAGCCGATGCGCTACACCGAAGTCGTCCGCGCAGCGGCCAGCTTCCTCCGTCGCGACGACGGTCCTCAGGTGGCGGTGTTTGACACAACCGGCTGGGACACGCACGCTAACGAAGGCAGCGCCGAAGGCCAGTTAGCAGGCCGGCTCGCCGCTCTTGATGCAGGCTTGCGCACCCTAAAGGATGAGCTCGGCCCAGCGTGGGCTGACACCGCCGTCCTCCTCGCCACTGAATTCGGCCGCACTGCCGCCACTAACGGAACCCGTGGCACCGATCACGGCACTGCCACCGCGGCATTCCTGTTAGGCGGTACCGTCCAAGGTGGTCGAGTGCTGGCCGATTGGCCCGGCCTCTCATCCCACGCCCTCTATCAAGGCCGCGACCTGAAACCAACAGCCGATCTACGCTCCGTCCTGAAGGGCGTCCTGTCGGAACACCTCCTCGTCGCATCAAGCGCTCTAGAATCCTCCGTCTTCCCCGACAGCTCATCAGCACGACCCATCAAAGGTCTCTTCCGAGCCTGATCGTCCGACGCTATATCTCACGCAGTCGCACCGACAACGATATCTGACGCTGCGTTGAACTCCGCCTGCGGCGAACCGGCGTCTTTTGGCCAAAAATCGGTATTAAAGCAGCCCGCTTTCCGTAGTAGCGTAAACACTCAAACACGGGATCCGGCGCCGATCCGAAGCGCCGCAAGTCCCTTTTGAGTGACAACGGCATCCGCGGAGTCAGTTTGGCAGGCAATACTACAAGGAAAGGTAGCGGAAGAGTGGGGCCCTTTGAGGTCTTGCACGACGTGCTTCGCGATTCTTTCGACTATGGTCAGTTTCGTTCTGCGTGCATAACGATCATCCTGTTGTTCGCCATCTGGAGATTGACGCCAGCCGGTCTCGCTCAGGTGCTGATCGCGTTGATCGAATTTGCGGAGCGACGTAGTTCCATCGGCTATTGTCTGGCGTTGATATCTCTCATCGGCTGTTGGCTTCATACAGGTTACAAGAGTCAGGTGGAGGCGCAAATCATGCGGCGAACAGTTGTGGATCTCGAAGACGTGTACAAAATGTTAGAAGAAGCCCAAAAAGATTGAGGTCTCGCCGACATGGAAACAACTATCCTGGTGTTGCTGATATATATGACCCTCCTTTTCATGTACGACCACGCGGTGGCTCCCAGTCTCAGATCTGATTTGAGCGCGCGTCTCACCGCCCTGCTCGTCCGTCAACTTCGGTTGAGCGTTGAATACCGTCATCTGAATGCGAAGCGCGATTTGCAACTGTTATATGAGTCGATAAAATCAGTGGACTCAAATCTGCACCTCATCACTCTCGGGACTTTGCTTTGCGTAGGCGCTGAGTCCACGGAAGATCCGGTCTTTCTGGAAAAGGCGCAAGAGCGCGCGCGAATATTGGATGAATCCACTGTGCCTGGGATTCGCGAGGTCTTCAGAGAGTTAGTGGAGATCGCTGCCAAGGCGGTCATCATCAATGGTGTTTCACGGATGGCGCTGTTCGCGGCTCCGTGGGTACTGGCATCTGTGGGCCTCGATGCACTCAAAAAGCGAATTCGAGTGCTGGCAGTCTCCGGTGGTGATGACTTTCAGCGCGTGGCTCCAGGACCACGGGTATCAAGGAGTTTTCGGCGTCTGCTGCGGCGATGAGTCTTTGTTCTTATCAGGAGGCTGCTTCGCGCCCTGCGTTGCGGGGCCGGTGTCCTGCTTCAATGTGCCGGACGGAGTTGACTCCGACGTCGTAGTCGACGGCAGCGCGGTTGAATTCTGTGGCGCGGGTGACGGGTTCGTTGTCTGGGGCGGAGTACCGGCAGCACCGGCAGGACGGGTAACCACGGTGCCATTGCGAGGAGGTAAATACAAAGCACCTTTCTGCCCGCAACCCATGACAAAAGTCAGAGGCAGCGCCCCTGCCAAACACAACAGTAACCGCTTCATACACCCACCGGCCGCCGGTCACGCAAGGCGAGCCACCCACGAACGACACGATAGATAACCCACACGCCGACCAGAACGAGGCCAACGGGCAGCATGAGGAAACCCACAAAAATAAGCATCAGTGGTAACGAAAGGCCCCAGACAATCAGGGCCCATAGCGCGGCAAACCAGAATGTCCGGATCTGCCACGTGAAATGCGATTCCAGGTACGTCCCGCGGGCGTCGCTTCGTCGCGCGTAATTCATGATCACCGCGATAATGGATGGAATTCCGAAAACGAAACTGCCAACGATCGTTACCGGCGAGGTGATGCCAATCAACACTGACAACGAATGCAGTGCGTAGATGACGTTCGTATACGACACGAGCGAGGGATCGGCCTCTCGCACGGGAACTGTCGCGCTGGGGGTGGAGCTGTCAGCCATGTCTCACTATAGCTCTATTTTCCGGCCCCGGTTGCCAGCTTGTCGCCCGCGCCCGTCGGCTTGTCGACCACGGCCATGGTAATTCTCGAAACACACACGAGCTGATCCCGCTCGTCCCGGATTTCGATGCCCCATACATGACTGCGTTTGCCAATGTGGAACGGGCGTGCTGTTGCGGTGACGATTCCCGACGATATGGGACGGAGATGGTTCGCATTAATCTCTTGTCCCAGACAGACGTATTTTTCTCTGTCCACACAAAGCGTGGCTGCGATGCTGCCAGCGGTCTCGGCGAGCGCGACTGAGGCTCCGCCGTGTAGAACTCCCATGGGCTGATGCACCCTGGGATTCACGTGCATGGTTGCACGGAGGAAATCCGGGCCGATTTCTGTCACTCGAATGCCAATTGTGTCGGCGAGTGTGTCACGTGCGAACTCGCGAAGTTGCTCGACGGAAGTCTGGGTGCGCCAAATGCTCATGGCGGGTAGTCTACAGCTACCCTAGCGTCTGCGCCTCGAGGCAGCCAAGCATGATCGAATACGTTTTTGTCCCACCGCCCATTCCCAGCGTCGAAATCGCTGGGAGCGATCAGCGTTTCCCTGTGCACAGGATCTATTGCGTAGGCCGCAATTATGCGGACCACGTGCGTGAAATGGGCAGTGACGTCAAAGAACCACCCGTTTTCTTCACGAAGCCAGCAGACGCGATTGTTGCCAGCGGAGTTGCAGTGCCGTACCCGCCACGGACGGAGAACTTCCACTATGAAGTCGAGCTCGTCATCGCCGTCGGCGGTGCGGGACGAAATATCCCCGCTGCCCAGGCGCTCGACCGCGTTTTCGGGTACGCCGTCGGCAACGATTTGACTCGTCGCGACCTGCAGGGCAACGCGAAGAAAAAGGGCCTGCCGTGGGACACCGGAAAAGCATTCGATAGATCCGCTCCCATTGGCGCCATTCGTCCGGCTTCATTGGGTCACGTCAGTCAGGGAGCCATCTGGCTCAAACTGAACGGCGAGACCCAACAGCAATCCGACATCAAGGATATGATCTGGAGTGTCCCTGAGATCATTGCGGAGCTGTCTACTTTGTTTGAGCTGCGCGCCGGCGACCTCATCTATACGGGCACGCCCGCCGGGGTGGGGCCGCTCAAACCGGGAGACCGGATTGAGTGTCATATTGATGGTCTACAATCATTGACCAACACCATTAAGTAACACGGATGTTGACGACCCACCACCGAGTTCCGCAATACATGGAGCACGAGTGCCTGTGAGGAGTAATTGATACGGGTGTGCCCCACTCGTTCCCGCGCGTTGCGAGACAGATTTCTCTCGGTGCGCAGCGAAGGCCGCATTTCTGAATGTTTTGGGCAATTTCTGGATATCGCGATCGCGGCCGCGTTGAGCCAGGCATGAGACTCCGGACGGACCTTCAATCGCAGGCTTCGGACGAACCAGACGGATCGAGGAGTTTGAGAATGGGCCCATGTCAGTCCCGTCGAAGTGAACGGTGTGTTCAATTACTGCAATCAGATTTCTCTCGCCACGGCCACCCGTACGGATCGCAAACGCAAATGGCTTTCCGGCTACGACCTGTGCACCCTCACGGCCGGCGCGACCGCGTATTTCCAGTGCATCGGCTCGGCCACCATCCAATGCATTTGCGTGGAGTACGCGCAGAAGCGCGTGGCAGACCGGCGCTTGAAGTTGCGCTGGCGGGTCAGTCGCGGAGCCCGCCGCAGCCTCGGGTGGATCCCGTTCAAGGCGGCGAGCCTCGAGCGCAAGGGCAGCGCGCTGCGCTTCTGCGGCAAGACCTTGCGGGTATTTGAGCGTGAGCGCTTGGAGGGGGTAAGCTGGAAGCAGGGCTGCTTTGCGCAGGATGCGGTCGGAGACTGGTGGCTGTGCTTGCCTGTGGATGTGAGCGATGAGCAGACAGCCGCGCCGAAGGCGTCTGTGGGTATTGATCTCGGGCTCAAGGATGTCGCCGTGACGAGCGACGGGGAGCGCTTGGAAGCGATCCGGTTTTATCGAGATGCGCAACTTCGGATCGGCGCCTTGCAACGACGTGGCCATGTGCGGCAGGCTAAGCGGATGCATCGACGAATCCGACGTCGTCGGCAGGATGCCTGCCACCAATTCAGCCGCAGGATGGTGAATACCTATCAGAAGATTGTCGTGGGCGACGTGAGTAGCCTGAAGCTGGCCAAGACGCGGATGGCGAAATCCGTGCTCGATTCGGGCTGGGGCCTGCTCAAACGATTCCTGCAGTACAAGGGCGAGTGCGCCGGCAGAACCGTACAGGTCGTCAACGAGCGAAACACCTCGCGAAGCTGTTCTAGCTGTGGAGCTCTCAGTGGTCCCAGCGGTCTCAGGCAGCTTGCTGTAAGGCGTTGGGAATGTGCGCACTGTGGTGAGTCGCACGATCGGGACGTCAATGCGGCCCGAAACATTCTCAGGGCCGGGTCCAGGTGTGGGACCTCCGTTTGCGGGAACGAGCCTTCGCCTGTTGAGCCTCCGCCCAGCCAGACATCGCGTCTGCGCGAGGCAGGATCCGGCGCTCATCGGGTGGCGGCATGACCACCGTGCTCTATACCTACTTCCGCAGCTCAGCGTCGTATCGCACGCGCATCGCCCTCAATCTGAAGGGCGTACAGCATGACACTGTGGAAGTTGATTTACGTGCTCCGGCGAGTGACCAGCAAAAAACGGATTATCGTTCGATCAATCCACAGGCGCTGGTGCCTGCATTGGCTGTGGAAGGCACAACAATCGCGCAGTCGTTCGCGATTATTGAGTATCTCGACGAGGTTTATCCTGACCCTGCATTGATGCCGCGGTCGCCGGTCAATCGAGCACGTGTCAGGGCGATGGCATTGGCAATCGCCTGTGACATGCACCCGCTGAACAACCTGCGAGTTTTGAACTATCTCCGGTCACCGCTGGGCCAGGACGAAGAAACCGTCAATGCCTGGTACAGACACTGGATTGCAGTTGGGTTTGGTGGGTTGGAGCAGGAAGCGCGTCGCGCAACGGGCGACGGGCGCCACATGTTTGGGCAGTCAGTAACGGTCGCCGACATCTACGTCGTCCCGCAGATGTACAACGCGCGGCGTTTCAAATGTGATCTCGAGCCTTACCCGACGTTGCGAGCGATCTGCGCGCACCTGGAATCGTTGCCCGCGTTTGCCAAAGCAGCTCCCGAGGCCCAACCTGGCGCTTCGTAAGCGCGCCAGCGACGCACGTTTCTAGCCAGAATGCGGCGCGCGACCGCTCGGCACGCGCCGCTGGCTGTTGAATCAACTACGCGCCGCCCGGGCGGCATAGGCCCGCACACGGCCTAGGACGACATGCAGCTGTTCGATGTCGTTTGGTGATGCTGACACGCGGCGGCATCTAGTAGCGAGCCGACCCCCGACGGCGCGCGCGCCGACCGGTACGACATTTATCGACGGTAGGCGCCGGTGCCGATGCTGCCCGAGGTCGCTTGCCGCCGTGCCGCGGTCGCGCATCGTCCGGCGCCGGCTCCGTTGCCACGTGCTAATCGCTCTCCTGCCGAGTCACCGCTCGAGCTATCGCGATGCCGCAACAAACCCGACTGAACCCTTGGTACCATCGCGAAGGAACCTGCACCCCCGTCATCGCGTTCGACCAATACGCGACTACTCGAAAGGCGGAGAGTCTATGTCCACCGACTCGCAGCATCTCATCCACATGGCCAACGACATTGGCAACTTCTTCCGTGCCAACCCCGACCATGACGCCGCCGTCCTCGCCATCTCGAATCACATTAAAAGCTTCTGGACGCCGAAGATGCGTAAGAAGCTCATTGCAGACATGAACGGCGTCGACGAGCAGTTGGATGAGCTTCCAAAGGAAGCTCTGCGCCTGCTGGAGGAGAATCCGGACTTCAAGCCGAGGCAGTTGCCTGAAGGCAGTCCTGAAGGAGGCGGCGACGCGGGCTAACGGGCAGTTTCGCCGGCAGTCGATCCACCGCCGGAGACGTTAGCCTGGATTGGCAGGCTAACCTGCGGAATGGAGGCCACGATAACGCTCGGCGAGAAAATCATGATGCACATGCGCCCCGCTGGCGGGCGCACACGGTTGATTTCGAGCGCGACATGATCGTCTTCCTGACGCACGTGAGTGAGCACGTACTTGTCGCAGGCGCTTCCGCCTCCAACCCACGAAACGACCATTCGTTGTTTGAAATTGACCTTGGGGACGGGGCCCTTCAAACCCAGTTTTGACCAGGTCTCGGCAAGCGCCTTCGCGTCCCGCGCCTCAGATTGACCGGCCTGCGCCTGCCCCTTCACGTGCCCCGTCGACAACACCTTGAAAGGCAGGTCAGCGGCCCAGGCGGGAGCAACCCAGGCAAATGCCAACAACAGTGCAGGGATCAAGCGCCGCATCACATCTCCTTCTGCGCAGGCGTTGCCTGCTCACCGTCGACCCTGGGTTGTCCTCGCGGCCAACCCGTGCAACGCATGCGTTGCACCCTTTTGGGGCCGCCCGACCTCGCGGCCAGGTCAGCTTCCCTTCAGCTTCGCCCCAACCCGCCGATAAGCCTCGCGAAACGGAATGCCCTCCGTCACGACCAGCCGATTCGCCTCCTCGGCTGCGTGAATTGCCGGATCCAACTCGATCCGCTCCGGCCGGAACTTCATGGCATCAATGGCCGGTGGCAGAATATCCAGAGTCTGCATCGCGATGTCGATGCTGCGGAACAACGGGAATTTCAGCAGTTGCAGGTCGCGCTGATAGCCTGAAGGCAACTTGGCGAAAATGCCCAGCGCTTCCGTCAAACAACCCAGCGCGGTCGCCGAGCGGCCCCGGATCAACTCAAACACATCGGGGTTGCGCTTCTGCGGCATGATCGACGAGCCGGTGGTAAATGCGTCCGGCAACTGCAGGAAGGCAAACTCCTGCGTGTAAAACAGCAACACGTCCGCGGCGAAGCGGCCGAGATCCTGCACGAGCAGGGAAATCTCAAACAACAGGTGCGCCTCAGCCTTGCCGCGCGAAAGCTGCACGGCCGTCACCGGCTCCTGCACAGCATCGAACCCGAGCGCCTCAGAAGTCGCACGGCGATCCAAAGGCAATCCAGGCGACCCATATCCAGCAGCCGATCCCAGCGGACTCTTCCCAACGCGCCGCTGCACGTGCTGCAAACCGAGAGCATCATCTCGAATCTCAGCCGCAAACCCGCCAGCCCACAACGCAACAGAGCTGGGCATCGCCTGTTGCATATGCGTGTAGCCCGGTAAGGCAATGTCTCCCTCCCGAGCACCGAGCCGATCGAGCGCCTCAACAACACTCGACGCCCCCGCCACCAAATCCGAAATGGCGTCGCGCAAATACAGCCGCACGGCCGTCAACACCTGGTCATTGCGCGACCGCCCCAGATGCACCCGTCCACCGGCAGCACCGATCCGAGCAGTCAGCCGCTTCTCCAACGCCGTCTGACCATCCTCGTCTTCGAGGGAAATGTGCCACTCGCCCCGCGCATGCTCCTCGCCAATCGCCGTCAGCCCGGTGCGGATAACCGCCAGATCCTCTGCCGACAGCAGCTTCTGCTTATGAAGCATCTCAACATGAGCCAGCGAGGCCGCCACGTCATAGCGAACCAGCCGCTCATCGAGCGCATAGTCTTCCCCAGCCGTGTACTGCAGCACACGGCCGTCGAGAGGCGCTCCCTTATCCCATAAGCGGCTCATCCGAGAGGCGTTCCTTTATCCCATGAGCGACTCATTGGAATCAGGTGCCGGCGGCAGACTGCTGTTCGGCGGGAGTCAGAGCGTTGACGTCGGCAACAATCAGCGTTCCAGTGCCTTCGTTCGTGAAGACTTCCCCGAGAATTCCCTCGGGTGACTTGTACGACACGACGTGAACCCGGCGAACGCCGCCGTGCAGGGCATTCTCGATTGCCTTGGCCTTCGGCAACATCCCTTCCACGATCCGGCCTTCCTCGCGCAGGCGCTTGAGGCCGCGCAGGTCGGTGTAGGAAATCAGGGAGGTTGGGTCCTCAACGCGCTCCAGGATGCCGGGCGCGCCCGTGCACAGGACCAGCTTCTCGGCACCGAGCGCGGCACCAATCGCAGCCGCGACTGTGTCCGCGTTGATGTTGAGTAACACACCTTGCTCGTCCGCCGACAGTGGACTGACAACCGGCATGAGGCCGTTGTCGAGCAACTTGCGAATGACCGTT
>Ga0207703_10000810_pt1 | contig 30827 bp, 23 predicted proteins | sample KBSSwiS12_FD_184304 | JGI IMG/M metagenome (GOLD analysis project Ga0207703, IMG submission 184304) | Switchgrass rhizosphere microbial communities from Kellogg Biological Station, Michigan, USA - KBS Switchgrass S1-2 (SPAdes) (version 2) | ecosystem: Host-associated > Plants > Roots >...
CGCAGGTCTCCGACGTCGCGAAGGAGCTGAAGAAGATCGGGAAGGCGGAGCGGGGCAGCTCGATCGTTCCCGATCGCCGGTCCGACGGATCCCTGGTCGTTCCGGTGCGCAAGGAAGGCGGGGAGGAAGCGTGAGGCCGGCGAGCGGCGGTCAGGGCGCCCGGCGCCCGGGACAGGGACTCCTGTCCAGCCTCGGCAGCCTGGCGTTCGGTTTGCGCGCCGCCTACGACTCGGCGGGTCTCGTGGCCGCCGTCGCCGATCACGTCCTCGACATCACCCGCGCCGATACCTTCGCACTCCTCCTCCTCGACTACGAGACAGGCGAGCTGGAAGGGGACCGGTTCGAGCGCGGCCGGACGGGACCGACCGGACGCTCGCGCTTCGTCGCCACACCGTCCGGATTCCTGGGCCGGGTGCTCCGTCGCGAGACGCTCGTCGTCGAGAGTGCGGACGCGCCGGGAGCCCCGGACATCAAGTGGTCGGGGCAGCCGCCCCGGACCCTCGTCGGGCTGCCGGTCGTCGTCGGCACGTCGCTCCTCGGCGTTGCGGTCGTCGGCTACCGGAAGGAAGTCGCGCTCTCCGATCGGCGCCGCCGCGCGCTCCTCTTCCTGTCCGACCAGATCGGACTCGCGGTCGACCGGCTCCGCACCCGCGGAGAGCTCGACACGACGCGGAAGCAGCTGGAGGAGTCGGCCGTCACGCTCCGCCGCGTGGACGAGGCCAAGTCGGACCTCATCTCCATCGTCTCGCACGAGCTCCGGACGCCGCTCACCGCGATCAAGGCCTACACGGAGACCCTCATCGACAACGTCGGCAGCCCGACCTTCACGATGCAGGAGAAGTTCCTCCAGATCGTGAACGAGGAGTGCGACCGGCTCTCGCGCATCGTGAACGACGTCCTCGACCTGAGCCGGATGGAGTCGGGCCGGCGGCGTCTCAAGGCCGACTCCGTCGACCTCCAGCGCCTGCTCGAGGAAGTCGCGCCGACCGTGGAGCCGGAGCTCGCGCACAAGAGCGCGCGTCTCCATTACGACGTCCCGGCGGATCTGCCGCGCCTCGAGGCCGACCCGGATCTCCTGAAGCAGGTGCTCGTCAACCTGATCGCGAACGCCGCGAAGTTCACGCGTCCCGACACCGACGTGACGGTGCGCGCGAGCCGGCACGGCGAGCGGCTGATGATCGCAGTGGAAGATCACGGCCGGGGCATTCCCGGGGACAAGCTGGGGCGCGTGTTCGACCGCTTCTACCGGATCGAGGACGAGGGCATGGAGCGCGTCCACGGCACGGGGCTCGGGCTCGCGATCGTGAAGAGCGTCGTCGAGCTGCACGGCGGAACGGTACGGGTGGAGAGCGTGGTGGGCGAGGGAAGCCGGTTCCTCGTGGACCTGCCGCTCCGCCAGCAGCGGTTCCGGCAGCTCATGCGCTCCATCAACCCGTTCTTCGAGCGGAACGAGCTGAAACAGCTCCTCCACGCCTGTGTCGCGATGGTGGCCGAGGTCATGGAGGCCCGGATCGTCTCGTTCATGTTCTTCGACGAGGACGGGAAAGAGCTCCTGATCCGCTCGTCGCACGGGCTCGACCCGGAGACGGTGGCCAGCGCTCGCGTGCGCGCGGGAGACTCGATCGCCGGCTGGGTCGCGCTGACGTCGGAGGATCTCTGCGTGGACGACGTGGAGGCCGACCGTCGCTTCCGGCGCATGAACCATCCGCAGTACGAGACGAAGTCGCTCCTGTGCGTTCCGCTTCGCGTGGGAGGCGAGACCGTGGGTGTCGTGAATGTGAACAACAAGACGACCGGCGCCTCGTTCGACGCGGACGATCTCAGCCTTCTCGTCGCGATCACGCGGCGGGTCGGCGTCGTGATGGACCGCGTGCGGACGGCCGGCGCGGCCGCCGACGTTTCCACCGTCCTCGCCACGCTCCGCGCCATCGTGCGCGCGCGCCGGATGAGCCTCCTCCCCAGCTCGCCCGGCACGTTCAAGATCGCCATCGATCTGGGACGCCGTCTCAAGCTGGAGGAGTCGGAGCTCGAGGTGCTGGGCTACGTCGCGCGGGTCCACGACGTGGGCATGCTCGCGCTCGGCGAGAACCTGCTCGGGAACTCGCGCCGCTGGACCGAGGCCGAGTACCGCCAGGTCGAGTCCCACCCTCAGGCGAGCGTCCAGATCCTGAAGCCGATCGAGTTCACCTCCAAGGTGAACCAGCTGATTCTGAGCCACCACGAGCACGTCGACGGGACCGGCTATCCGCGCGGTCTGCGAGGCGAGGAGATCCCGCTGGGAGCGCGGATCCTCGCGGTGCTCGACGCCTACGAGGCGATGACCTCGGGGCGCCCCTACCGAGAGCCATTCACTCCGGTCGAGGCGCTAGACGAGCTCCGCCGCTGCGCGGGAAAGCAGTTCGATCCGCGCGTGGTCGAGGAGTTCGGCCGCCTCCTGGCCGAGGTCGGCGAAGCCCCCGGGCGCCCGGACACCTCCGCCCGCGGTTCGACCGCGCGCGACCGTGCGAGGGATCGCGATGCGGTCCGCTGAGCTCATCGCGCTTGGCGCGATCGTGGTGGGCCTCGTCGTGGAGGAGATCCGTCTCCGCCGCAGCCGCAGGCGCGAGTCGCTCAAGCTCCAGAACGCGTACAACGTCGTGCGCGATCGGAACGAGCAGCTCACTCAGGCGGCCGACGAGATGGGCCGGCTCTACCGGAACCAGCTCCTCACGAGCCGCAAGCAGTCCGCGCGGCTCAAGAAGGTGCTCGAGACCGCGACCTCGATCGGATCCGACCTCGCGCTCGACAAGGTGCTCCACCAGATCGTCCACGCCGTGCAGGACGCCGTGGGCTTCAAGATCGTGCTCCTCCGCGTGCTCGACGAGCGCTCCGAGCTCTTCGAGGCGCGCGCCTTCGCGGGTCTCGACCGCCAGGCGATCGACAAGCTGGAGCGGCACGGCGTGCCGCGCTCCGAGTTCGAGAGCTGGCTCAAGGACGAGTTCCGCGTGAGTCGGTCCTACTTCATCAGCCACAAGGCGAACTTCTGGCCCTTGCCCGGGAGCGAGTACGAGGGGTTCACCCCCGATCTCGGCGAGCGCAAGGAAGGCGAGTGGCACCAGGACGACGTCCTCTTCGTGCCGCTCCTCCACCGGGACGGATCGGTCCTCGGCTATCTCTCGCTCGACGACCCGGAGAACCGGCGGGTGCCGTCGCGGGAGGTGATCGAGACCGCGGAGATCCTCGCCGCCCACGCCGTCGTCGCGCTCCAGAACGCGAGCCTCTACGAGCAGCTCGGCGAGAGCATGCGGCAGCTCGAGGAAGCCACGCAGCGGGGCGAGGAGCTGAACGATCTCAAGTCCTCGTTCGTCTCCATCGTGTCGCACGAGCTCCTCACGCCGCTCACCGTCATCCGGAGCTACGTGGAAGCGCTTCAGGAGCACGTGGGCGGAATGAACCCGCCGACGCAGCACGAGTTCCTGCAAGTCGTGGACGAGAACAGCCTGAAGCTGGACCGGCTCATCCACTCGATCCTCGATCTATCGCAGCTCGAGTCGGGTCGGTTCCGCATGCAGCGGGAGCCGATGAACGTGCCGGAGCTGATCGACGAGACGATCGGCCTCCTGCGCGAGACGGCCGACGAGAAGGGGATCGTGCTCGGCGCGGAGCCGGTGCGGCGGGACCTGATCGTCGAGGCGGACCGGAACCTCATCCGGCGCGTGCTCCTCAACCTGGGGAGCAACGCGATCAAGTTCACGCCCGAGGGCGGCCGCGTCACGTTCCGCGCGCAGCCGGCCGAGCGATCGGTGAAGCTCACGGTCGAGGACAACGGCATCGGGATCCCACCGGAAGAGCTGAGCCGGGTCTTCGAGAAGTTCTATCAGATCGACGCGACCCCCGCGCGCGTGTACCCCGGCGTGGGACTGGGGCTCTCGGTCGCGCGGAGCATCGTGGAGTGGCACGGCGGCGAGATCACCGCCGAGAGCGAGCCCGGCCGGGGCTCCCGCTTCGTTGTCGCGCTCCCGGCCACGCCTGGCGACGCCGCGGTGATCACACACTCCGGCTGGTCCCCCGGCCGCTCCGTGTCCGAGCACCTGACCCGGCTCACGGTGGAGATGGTGGCCGAGATCATGAACGCGCGGATCGCGTCGCTCATGCTCGTGGACGAGGAGCGGGACGAGCTCTACATCAAGGCCGCCCGCGGGCTCCGTGAGGAGGTCGTCTGCGGGACTCGGGTCAAGATGGGGAACTCGATCGCCGGCTGGGTGGCGCAGCACGGGACGCCGCTCCTCGTCACGAACGTCGAGGATGACCCGCGCTTCGGCACGCGCGAGAACAGCCACCAGTACGAGACGAAGTCGCTCCTCAGCGTCCCGGTCAAGATCGACGGGCGCGTGGTGGGCGTCATCAACATCAACAACAAGATCTCCATGACGCCGTTCACCGAGGACGACAAGGCGCTCTTGAGCTCGCTGTCCGAGCGTGTGGGCCGCGCCTGGCGCCACGCCTCGGAGCACGACGAGACCGCGGAGCGCGTGGAGCAGGCCTCGCGCGCGCTCGCGGCCATCATCGACAACGCGCGGCGGAGCCGGCTCAAGCTGACCTCGGGCTCCATGGCCACGCGCGCGACCGCGGTCGCGCGGCGAGTCGGTCTGGGGGAAGAGGAGATCCAGGCGATCGCGTTCGTGGCGAGCATCCACGACGTGGGCATGGCGCACATCGGGCCGCCCGTGCTCCATGAGCCGGGCAAGCTCGATCCCGAGACGTGGGCGCAGGTGGCGCAGCATCCCGCGCGCACGGTCGAGATCCTGAAGCCGATCGAGTTCGAGGAGCGCGTCACCGAGTGCATCCTCGCGCATCACGAGCGGATGGACGGCCGCGGCTATCCCCGGGGGCTCGCGGGCAACGACATCCCGCTCGGCGCGCGCATCATCGCGGTCGTGGATGCGTACGAGTCCATGACGTCGGGCCGGCCCTACCGTCAGGCGATGCCTCAGGCGGAGGCGATCCGCGAGCTCAAGCGGTGCGTGGGCTCGCAATTCGATCCCAAGATCGTGGAGGCCTTCTGCCAAGTCCTTGCGGCAGAAGAGACTACAAAACTCGTTCGGGCTCCAGAAGCGGCGTGACGCGCCGATACAACTCTTGATGGTTTGATGGTTCACAAGGAGGTGAGTGGGATGTCGAAGGGCAAGATCTTGGTGGTCGATGACGAGATCTACATCGTCCACATCCTGGACTTCAGTCTCGGGATGGAGGGCTACGAGGTCATCACCGCTCTCGACGGCGAGCAGGCGCTCGAGCGCATCAAGGCCGAGAAGCCGGACCTCGTCGTGCTCGACATCATGATGCCCAAGCTCGACGGCTACGAGGTCTGCAAGGCGATCAAGTCGAACGCCGCGACCAAGGGCACTCCCGTCATCCTCCTCTCCGCCAAGGGCCGGAACGTCGACCAGAAGATGGGCTTCGACGTCGGCGCCGACGACTACATCACGAAGCCGTTCAGCCCGCGGAAGCTCGTGGAGCGCATCAACCAGCTCCTCGGCCAGGCCATCTCCGAGCGCCCCGCCTCCTCGGCCTAGCTTCGCCGGAGCGCGCGACGCGCGCTCCTAGCCGCGTCTCGCGCGGCCCATCCACCGTTCGATCCACCCCGGTGCTACCATGCGCCCGCGATGCGCTTCATCCGCGTGGCCGTCCCGGTCCCCATCGACGACACGTTCGTCTACGAATTCCCCGACAACGAGGAGCCCGAGCCGGGGCTGCGCGTGCTCGTTCCCTTCGGCCGGCGGCGGCTCTGGGGCACGATCATGGCCGAAGAGATGGAGCGCCCCACCCGGGCGATCCGCCCCATCGCCGGGATCCCTGAGCCGAGGCTCACGCTCACGCCGGAAGTGATCGACCTCTGCCGCTGGGTGGCCGAATACTACGCCGCGCCGCTCGGTGAAGTGCTCCACGCCGCGGCGCCGTCTCCGGCGGCGCTCAAGCGGCGCGCCGTCGAGGAGTCGCCGGCGGACGAGCCTGGGTGGCATGCGTCGGCGCCTCCCGCGCGATCCGAGCTCAACGAGGATCAGGCGGCCGCGCTCGACGAGATCGAGCGCTCGCTCCACGAGCGCGCATTCCGCCCCTTCCTCCTCCACGGCGTGACCGGGAGCGGGAAGACCGCGGTCTACATGCACGCCGCGCTCACCGCGATCAAGCAGCGCGGGCAGGCGCTCATCCTCGTGCCGGAGATCGCCCTCTCGCCCCAGGCGCTCGACTCGTTCCGCCAGGGCGGGATCGATCGCGTCGCGCTCTACCACTCCACGCTAAGGCCCCGCGAGCGCGCGGACGTGTGGCGGCGTGCGGCGGAGGGATCGCTCGATCTCGTCGTTGGGACACGCTCCGCGGTGTTCCTGCCGTTCCGCGATCTCCGTCTGATCGCGGTCGACGAGGAGCAGGACGGCGCCTACAAGCAGGAGGACTCGCCCCGCTATCACGCGCGGGACGTCGCGCTCGTGCGCGCGAAGCGGCTTGGCGCCACGCTCGTGCTCGCGTCGGCGACGCCGAGTCTCGAGAGCTACGCGAAGGCCGCCTCGGGGGCGACCACGCTCCTCCGTCTCCCGCGCCGCGTGGACGGCCGCCCGCTCGCGACCGTGCGGGTCGCGGATCTCCGGATCCGCGCGCGCAGGACCCCGGCCGCGCCGAGCGACACGCGGCGCGAGGCCACGCAAAGCTGGGCCGCCGAGGCCCCGCCCGCGCAACCCTCATCGGCCTATCTCACACCCGCGCTCCTTACGGCGATGGAGCGAACGCTCGTCAAAGGGGAGCAGGGGATCCTCTTTCTCAACCGGCGCGGCCACTCGACGGTGCTCCAGTGCCGGGGCTGCGGCTCCGTCGCGTCGTGCGCGCGGTGCGACGTCTCGCTCACGGTCCATGCCGAGGAGCAAACGCTCCGGTGCCACTACTGCGGCGCGGTACGGAAGCTCCTCCCCTCGTGCCGCGAGTGCGGCGCGTCCGATCTCTGGCTCGGAGGCGTGGGGATCCAGAAGATCGAGCGCGAGGTGGCGCGCCTCTTCCCGCACGCCCGACTCGCCCGCCTCGACTTCGACGCCGTGCGGAAGCGGGGCGCGGCCGGCGCGATCCTCCGCTCGTTCCGTCAGGGGGATACGGACTTCCTGCTCGGCACGCAGATGGTGACGAAGGGGTTCGATTTCCCCGGGGTGACGCTGGTGGGAATCATCATCGCGGATCTGCAGCTCTTCCTGCCCGACTTCCGCGCCGCGGAGCGCACGTTCCAGCTCCTCACGCAGGTGGCCGGTCGCGCCGGGCGAGGCAAGAGCCCGGGTGAAGTGATCATGCAGTCCTACAACCCGGACCATCCCGCGCTCCGCTGCGCCGCGGACCAGGACTTCGAGGCCTTCTTCGCCCTCGAATCGGCGGAGCGAAGGGAGCTCGGCTATCCGCCCTACGGCCACCTGGTGGAGGTCGAGATCCGGGGCGCCACGCTGGAGCGGGTGGTCGACGGGGCGCAGCGCGTCCGGAAGGTCCTGGCCCGGATCCAGCCCGCGGTCGAGATCCTGGGGCCGGCACCGAAGCCCATTTCCCGCATCCAAGGCAAGGAACGATGGCACCTCCTCCTTAGAAGCCCCTCCCGAAAGTCCTTGCGGGAGCATCTGAAGCGGGGAATCCCGGCGGTCCGGGGGCTCAAGCTCCCGGGCGTGCACGTGGCCGTGGACGTGGACCCGAGGCAGCTTCTGTAATCGCAACCCCTTGACACGCTGTCCCCCTGTGATTGAATCGCACGAGACGATGGGTGGCTGGAACGTTCCGCCCCCTCACCGTGTATCTAGGTCCATGGAGGCATTCATGAAGGTTTTCGTGCCCGCTCGCGGGCGTCTCGCAGGCGCGCTCGTCGCCACCGCCGTCGCCACGCTCATGGCCCAGCCGGCTGCCGCCGGCGTCAACTTCACGAGCGGCAAGGTCTACGTTCAGCAGAAGGTCTACGACAAGGCGGCCCACTACCTCGAGCTCGCGCGGAAGGAAGAGCCGGACAACACGCAGGTCTATTCGCTCCTCGGCTTCGCGAGGTCGCAGATGCGCCAGTACGCGTCCGCCGGCGGAGCGTTCCAGATCGGCATCAAGGTCTGCACGGACAAGAAGGACAAGAAGCGCGCGGACGAGATCGAGCAGAACCGGAAGGCGCTCTACGCCGACCTCTTCAACCAGGGGATCAAGGCGCTGAGCCGCGCGGGCAAGATCGCGCAGGACGACTCTCGCACCACCGACGCCGGCACGCCGCAGGCGGCCGTCGAGAAGGAGCGGGGCGAGCCGAAGGACTTCAGCCGCTTCACCGAGAACGGGAAGGTGCAGGAGTTCTGGTACTACCCGGATCAGGCCACCGTCTATTACTTCCCGGCTGGGGCGGATCCGATCCAGCTCCCGATGAAGCCGTTCGCGGCTTCGGCCGATCCCCTCGTCGCGGTGCAGGACACGACGGTGTTCCCGGCGTACACGGGCGGCTCGGCCGTCGCGGAGGCCTCGTACGACTTCGGCCTCGCGATGCTGATCGATCCGTCCTCGCCGGATACCTACAAGAACCTGAGCTACACGTACGACCTCCTGGGGCGCCCGGACGATTCGATCCGCGCGGCGCAGAAGGGCCTCGAGCTGAAGCCCGGGGACGAGCAGCTCACGCGCAACCTCCGCGTCGCGGCCATGGGGCGCGGCAATCGGCTCTACGGCAGCGGCCGCTTCATGGAAGCCATCCCGGCGTATCGCGCGGCGATGGCGTTCGACCAGGCCGGTACCGTCCAGTACCTGTCCTTGATCGCGGAGTGCTACCAGAAGGGCGCGCCGGCCGAAGGGCCCACGCGTGCGGCCCTCCTCGACAGCGCGTCGGCGGCGTATTTGGAGGTCTACAACAAGGCTCCGAACGACTCGACGGGCGCTTCGCTCAAGGAGAACGCGATCTACAACTCGGCCATCATCCAGCTGAACCTCGAGAACACGAAGAAGGGGCTCGACATCCTGAACCAGGGCGTCGCGGCCTTCCCGAACAACAAGGACCTGCTCACCCTCCAGGGCCAGACCAAGTTCCAGACCGGGGATATGCCGGGGGCGGTCGAGTCCATGCAGAAGGTGGTCACGCTCGACCCCAAGTCGGCCGACGCGCATCAGGTTCTCTTCTCGGCCTACAACAAGATGGGCAAGCGGGAACAATCGGTGGCCGAGTACACCCTCTACAAAGCCCTGAGCGACGGGAAGCAGCGAGTCGGAAACCCGCTCAAGGTCTGGGTCGATTCCGCCAAGAACCGGCTCGGGGCCAACGAGCAGCTGACGAAGACCAAGACCGCCGAGGGGTACCCGGAAGAGGTCCGAACCTTCATGGACGGAGAGAAGAATCTCGAGAGCTGGTTCTACTGGTCGAAGGGAAAGTCGATCACGTTCCTCGAAGGTCAGGTCGTCTCCCAGGCCACGTTCCCGCCCGCTCGCTAACCCAACGATTTCCGGTCGTCTCGGGCGCGCTCCGGCGCGTCCGAGATTGACCTTGACATAAGGTCCTGACGGCCGATAAATTGTTCGGCAGGACCACCCCGGGGGCACGAGAGCGCCCCGACGCTCTCCCCGCATCCAGTACCGATCGCAAGGGGCAGCGCGATCCCGAGCCCGGCCGCCGCCAGGCTCTCATTCCTTCGAAGAACCGATCCCCCAAGATCTTGAGGGCCTTCGTTCCAGGTCACGTTATGTCCCGCCCACCAACCCAAGTCAGGCGCCGCGCCGCGGATGCGTCGTCCGCGCCGACCACCATTGAGGAGTCACAAAGAGAAATGGAGCAGCAGACCGAAAGCCCGCCTGCCGTGGCGACTGGCACGCCCGTATCGCCCAAGGGGCTCGACATTCTCCAGCTTAAGGGCCGCACGATCGCGGAGCTGATGGAGCTGGCGCACTCGCTCGGCATCCAAGGTACGAGCGGACTCAGGAAGCAGGAGCTGATCTTCAAGATTCTCGAAGGCCAGACCGAGAAGAACGGACTGATCTTCGCCGAGGGAGTCCTGGAGATCCTTTCCGAGGGGTACGGATTCCTTCGTTCCCCGGACTACAACTACCTGCCGGGGCCGGACGACATCTACGTCTCGCCCTCGCAGATCAAGCGATTCGACCTGCGCACCGGGGACACGGTCTCCGGCCAGGTGCGCCCACCGAAGGACGGGGAGCGGTATTTCGCCCTCCTCCGGGTCGAGGCGGTCAATTTCGAGAGCCCGGAGGTGGCGAAGGACAAGATCCTCTTCGACAACCTCACGCCGCTCTATCCGCAAGAAAAGCTGCGGATGGAGTTCAAGGCGGAGGACATGTCGACCCGGATCATGGATCTCCTCACGCCCATCGGGAAGGGACAGCGCGGTCTCATCGTGTCGCCGCCGCGCGCCGGAAAGACGGTGCTCCTCCAGAAGATCGCGAACGCGATCACGGAGAATCACCCCGAGGTGATGCTCATCGTGCTCTTGATCGACGAGCGTCCCGAGGAGGTCACCGACATGGAGCGGTCCGTGAAGGGTGAGGTCGTCTCCTCCACCTTCGACGAGCCGGCGGAGCGCCACGTGCAGGTGGCGGACATGGTCATCGAGAAGGCGAAGCGCCTCGTGGAGCACAACCGCGACGTCGTCATCCTCCTCGACTCCATCACGCGTCTCGCTCGCGCGCACAACACGGTCGTGCCCCACTCGGGCAAGATCCTGTCGGGCGGCGTGGACGCGAACGCGCTGCAGAAGCCGAAGCGATTCTTCGGGGCCGCTCGCAACATCGAAAACGGCGGGAGCCTCACGATCATGGCCACGGCCCTGATCGAGACCGGCAGCCGCATGGACGACGTCATCTTCGAGGAGTTCAAGGGCACGGGCAACATGGAGGTCATTCTCGACCGCAAGCTCGCCGACAAGCGCGTGTTCCCGGCCATCGACATCAACCGGTCGGGCACCCGCAAGGAAGAGCTGCTCATGACCGGCGAGGAGCTGAACAAGGTCTGGATCCTCCGCAAGTTCCTGAACGAGCTGAACCCGATGGAGGCGATGGAATTCCTCATCGGAAAAATGAGTCAAACAAAGACGAACAAGAAGTTCCTCGCGATGATGAACACTTAAGAGGAGAACGGAGCGATCCAATGAAGAAGGGAATCCACCCCGGCTACTTCAACACCAAGATCATCTGCGCGTGCGGCAACGTCATCGAGACGCGCGCGACGGTCAAGGAAGCCCTGCACGTCGAAATCTGCTCGGCTTGCCACCCGTTCTTCACGGGCAAGCAGAAGCTCGTGGACACGGCCGGCCGCATCGAGCGGTTCCGCCGGAAGTACGGGATGAAGGAGCAGAACCCGCCGGCCCAGGCGCCCTCGGCGTAGCCGCCGCACCCGGATCGAGCCAGCCCGATACGGATGTCGGACCGCTACGCCCCCGTCGGGGGCCAGGCTGTCATCGAAGGGGTCATGATGCGGTCGCCGAAGCGCGTGGCGACCGCCGTGCGCCTCCCGGACGGCAGCATTCAGGTGAAGACGCGCGAGTACGTGTCCCTCTCGCGCCGTTTTCCTTTTCTCGGCCTGCCCATTCTCCGCGGCGCCGTCGTCCTCGTGGAATCCCTGCGGATCGGGGTCGAGGCGCTCGCCTTCTCGGCGGAGGTGGCGGTCGACGAGGACAAGGAGAAGCCCCAAGCGGAGCGCCGCTTCGGCACCCTGGGCCTGGGCATGGGATTCACGGTCCTCTTCTCCTTCGTCATGGCGTTCGGCATCTTCTTCTATCTCCCGCTCAAGCTGACGGACCTCACCGGCGTCAAGAACCCGCTCGCCTACAACCTCATCGACGGCGGGATCCGCCTCGTCTTCTTCATGATCTACATCGTGGCGATCGGTTTCTGGAAGGAGATGCAGCGGGTCTTCCAGTACCACGGCGCCGAGCACAAGACGATCCACAACCTGGAAGCGGGGGAGGACCTGACCCCAGAAACCGCCGACCGGATGAGCCGCTTCCATCCGCGCTGCGGCACGAGCTTCCTCTTCCTCGTGGTCATCGTGAGCTTCATCGTGTTCGCGTTCCTCGGCCGCCCCGACACCATCGGCGCGCGGGCGCTCCGCTTCGCGCTCATCCCCGTGATCGCGGGGATTTCCTTCGAGATCATCCGCTTCGCGGGCGCGCACTACGACCGCCCCTGGGTGCGCTGGCTGAGCGAGCCGGGACTCCTCCTCCAGCGCCTCACCACGCGCGAGCCGAGCCGCGACATGCTCGAGGTCGCGATTGCCGCGCTCCGCGCGGTCCTCTAGTCTCCGCAGTCCATGCGTGAAGCCCTCGACAAGGCCAAAACCCGTTTCGACGAGCTGACGAATCAGCTCGCCGATCCCGCCGTGGTCGGGAATCCGGCCGAGCTCAAGCGCGTCAGCAAGGAGCGGAGCTCGCTGGAGGATCTCGTCACCGCCGCGCGTCGCTATGACGACGTGCTGAAGCAGATCGCCGAGAACACGGCGCTCTACCGGACCGAGAAGGACGCCGAGCTCGTGGCGATGGCGAAGGCCGAAGTCGAGGATCTGGAACAGGAGCGCGCGAAGCTCGAGCAGGACCTGCCGCGACTTCTCCTTCCGCCCGATCCGCTCGATCACAAGAACGTGATCGTGGAAATCCGGGCCGGCACGGGCGGGGAAGAGGCGGCGCTCTTCGCGGGTGAGATGCTGCGTCTCTACACCAAGTACGCCGAGCGCCACGGATGGCGTCCCGAGCTCCTCTCGACCAGCGAAGCGGGGGCGGGCGGGTTGAAGGAGGCCGTGGTCCAGATCAACGGCGACGGCGCCTACAGCAAGCTCAAGTACGAGAGCGGCGTCCACCGCGTGCAGCGCGTGCCGGAGACCGAGGCGAGCGGGCGCATCCACACCTCCGCGGTGACGGTGGCGGTGCTTCCCGAGGCGGAGGAGATCGACGTGGAGATCAAGCCGGGCGATCTCCAGGTCGACGTCTTCCGCTCGTCGGGCCCAGGCGGCCAGAGCGTCAACACCGCCGACTCCGCCGTGCGCATCCGGCACATCCCCACCGGAATCGTGGTCCAGTGCCAGGACGAGCGCTCGCAGCTCAAGAACAAGGCGAAAGCGCTCAAGGTGCTTCGCTCCCGGCTCCTCGACATCGAGATCCAGGAGCAGGAGCGAAAGCTCGCGGCCACCCGGAAGTCGCAGGTGTCGAGCGGCGACCGGAGCGCGAAGATCCGCACGTACAACTTCCCGCAGGGACGCGTCACCGACCACAGGATCGGGCTCACGCTCTACCGGCTCTCGGACGTGCTCGAAGGGGACATCGACGAGCTCGTGGACGGGCTCTTCAACGCCGAGCAGGCGGAGCGGCTGGCCGCCTCGGGAGCCGCGGGGTGAGGGTGGCGCGCGACGCCATCCACGGGGGCGCCGCCACGCCCGGCGACGGCCTCACGCGCGGCGACGCCCCCGCACCCGGCCTCACACGCAGCGAGGCGCTCACCCGCGCGCGCGAGCGGCTGATCCGCGCGCGGGTGGACGTTCCGGAGCGCGAGGCGGAGTGGATCCTGCTCCACGCCCTCGGCATTCCGCCGGTCGCCCTCTGGTCGGAGCCGCACGCCCCGATCGCTCCCGATCGCGAGGCGGTCCTTGAATCCCTCATCCGGCGGCGCGAAGGGCGGGAGCCGCTTCAGCTCATCCTGGGCGAGGTCCCGTTCCACGGCGTGGCCCTCGCGGTCGAGTCCGGCGTGTTCCTGCCGCGCCCCGAGACCGAGGAGCTGGTCGAAGTCGTCCTCCTGCGGATCGCCGCGACCGGCGCGTCGCGGGGACGGCTCCTCGACTGGGGCACGGGCTCCGGGGCCATCGCGGTCGCGCTGGCGAAGGCGCTCCCCGGCTGGACCGTGGTGGCCGCCGATTGGTCGCCGATCGCCCGATGCCTCGCCGCCCGGAATGCCGAGCGGAACGGCGTCGAGGCGCGGGTCGAGGTGGTGGCGGGCGACTTCGGCGCGCCCGGGCCGGTCACGAGCGGCCGCGCCTTGTTCGACGTGGTCGTATCCAACCCTCCCTACGTCCGGCGCGGGGACATTTCCGGGCTCATGCCCGAGGTGCGCGACCACGATCCGCTCGAGGCGCTTGACGGCGGACCGGACGGACTCGATGCTTTTCGTTCACTGGCCCGGGGCATGCATGCGTGGCTCCGCACCGGTGGGCTCCTAGCGCTGGAGATCGGCGCCGATCAGGCCGATAACGTCCTGGGGATCCTTTCGGTTCCCATCGACGACGCGCGGGTCCTACCCGATCGGGCAGGGCATCCGCGATACGTGATCGGCACCATGCGAGGCGGGGGAGCATGAAGATCGAGCAGGCACGCGCGCGCAGCACGGACGACAACGAGGTCACCACTACCGGCATGGATGAAATCCGAGTCCTGGGCGGCTACAAGCTGAAGGGCAAGGTCGCCGCGGGAGGATCGAAGAACGCGACCCTGCCGCTGCTGGCGGCGACGCTCCTTGCACCCGGCACGTACCAATTCACCAACGTGCCCGAGCTCAAGGACGTCTCCACCATGCTGGAGATGCTCTCCCGGTTCGGCATCACGAGCCGCCGCTCGGGCGACCACGCGCTCACGATCGACTCGACGAGCTCCCACAATGCCGAGGCGCCGTACGAGCTGGTGAAGACCATGCGCGCCTCGATCTACGTTCTCGGTCCGCTCCTCGCCCGCTACGGCGAAGCGCGCGTGTCGCTCCCGGGCGGCTGCGCGTGGGGGCCGCGTCCCGTCGATCTCCACATCCGCGCGATGGAAGAGCTGGGCGCCAAGGTCGAGATCGATCACGGGTACATCGTCGCGACCGCGAAGGATGGGCTTCGCGGGGGCAACATCTCGTTCGACGTCTCGAGCGTCGGCGCGACGGGCAATCTCCTCCTCGCCGCCGCCACGGCCGCGGGACGCACCGTCGTCGAGAACGCGGCGTGCGAGCCCGAGATCCAGGCGCTCTGCGAGTTCCTGGTCGCCATGGGCGCGAAGATCGAAGGCATTTGCAAGCCGCAGCTCATCATCCACGGCGTGCCGGAGCTCCATCCCGCGGACGCGCCGATGATCCCGGATCGCATCGAGATCGGAACGCTTCTCGTCGCCGCCGCGATCACGGGGGGCGACGTCGAGGTCACCGGGGTCGATCCGACCCATCTCGGCGCGACGCTCTCCAAGCTCGAAGCCGCGGGCTCGTCCATCGAGGTCGCGCCCGATTCCGTACGCCTTCGTGCGCCCGAGCGTCCCGAACCGATCTCCGTCACCACCCGTCCGTTCCCGGGTTTCCCGACGGACATGCAGGCCCAGTTCATGGCGCTCCTCTCGGTGGGCAATGGCGCCAGCACGATCGTCGACACCATCTATCACGACCGCTTCACGCACGTGGCCGAGCTCCAGCGCCTCGGGGCCGACATCCGCCTCGACGGCAACACGGCCCACGTGCACGGCGTGCCCTCGTTGAGCGGCGCGCAGGTCATGGCAACCGATCTCCGCGCGTCCGCGGCTCTGATCCTGGCCGGGCTCGTCGCGAGCGGTGAGACGAGGGTGTCGCGCGTGTACCACCTCGACCGCGGCTACGAGCGGCTCGAGCAGAAGCTCCAGGCGCTCGGAGCTTCGATCCGCCGCGTCAAGGCCTGACGGCCGCTCGCTAGCGAACGAATGCGCCCCGTCGTCATCGGTACCGCGGGGCACATCGACCACGGCAAGACCGCGCTCGTTCGCCGTCTTTCGGGCATCGACACCGATCGCCTGAAGGAGGAGAAAGAGCGCGGCATTTCCATCGATCTCGGCTTCGCGCACCTGACGCTCCCCTCGGGACGCAGGGTCGCGCTCGTCGACGTGCCGGGGCACGAGCGGTTCGTGAAGAACATGCTCGCCGGCGCGACCGGGATCGATCTCGTCCTCCTCGTGATCGCGGCGGACGAAGGCGTGATGCCGCAGACCCGCGAGCACCTCGCCATCGTGGACCTCCTCGGCGTGGAGGACGGCGTGATCGCCCTCACGAAGAAGGACCTCGTGGCGCCGGAGATGCTGCGGCTCGTCGAAGACGAGGCGCGCGCGCTGGTCGCGCCGACCGGGCTCCGCAAGGCCCCCATCATCGCCGTCTCTTCGACCACGGGTGACGGAGTGCCCGCGCTCCTCGCGGAGCTGGAACGCGCGGTCTCGCGCGTGGAGGGGCGGGACGCGTCCGGCCCGGCGCGGCTCCCCATCGATCGCGTTTTCTCCGTGGAAGGCATCGGCACCGTGGTGACCGGGACCCTGTGGAGCGGCACGGTCCATCCGAGTGACTCGCTCCTCCTCCTTCCGGGCGGACAGGCCGTTCGCGCGCGCCAGGTCGAAGTGCACGATCAGGCGATCGCCGCGGCCACCGCGGGGAACCGCACCGCGATCGCGCTCCACGGAGTCTCGCGCGAGGACGTCGCGCGGGGCGATTGGTTGGTGGCGCCCGGGCGCTTTCACGCGACGGAGATCCTGGACGCGCGCGTGACGCTTCTGCCGTCGGCGCGCGCCCTCGCGAACCGCGCGCGGGTGCGGGTCCATCTCGGAGCCAGCGAAACGCTCGCCCGCGTCGTGCTCTTCGAAGGCGAGGAGCTCCCCCCCGGCGCCTCCGCGCTCGCGCAGCTACGACTCGAGGGACCCGTCGTTGCGGTGCCGGGCGACCGGCTCGTGCTTCGCGCCTACTCCCCCTCGGTCACGATCGCCGGCGCGCGGGTGGTCGACGCGAATCCGCCGCGCCGCGCGCGGCTGGCCGAGGGAGTGAAGGAAGCCCTCGAGACGCTCGAGGCGGGCGGTCTCGCGGAGCGCGTCGCACTCCTCGTGAAGCAGGCGGGATTCGCCGGTGCGCGCGTCGAGGCGGTGGCGCTCCGCCTGGGGGTGGAGCCGGGGGCCGTCGAGACCGCTGCCTCATCGCTCCTTCGGCTGAAGGACGCCCGCTGGATCGACCGGGCTGCCTGGACGGCGCTGCTCGGGCGCGTCACCGATGCGGTGCGCCGCTACGGCGAGGTGCACAAGCTCCGGCACGGAATCCCGAAAGGCGAGCTGAAGAGTCTCCTCGCGCGCGAGATCGAGGGGGCCGTCTTCGACGAGGCGCTGGACCGCCTCCTCGCCGACCGCGTCCTGCGCGCCGAGCAGGACAAGATCGCGCTTCCGGACAGCGGTCCCACCTTCGCGCCCGAGCAGGTTCGCGCGCTCGAGACCCTGGAGCGCCGCCTGGACTCGGCGGGCTTTCAGGTGCCCGACATGGCCCAGCTCCTCAGGGAGGTGCCCGCCTCGGCCAAGCCCCCCGAGCTGGCCCGGTACCTGGTCGAGTCGGGGCGGGCCGTCCGGGTGACCTCGGACCTCTACTACCCGGCCGCCCGCTGGGCCGAGGTCGAGGCCCGGGTTCGGGGCCATTTCAGCCACAAACCGGCCCTGACCATGGGGGAATTCAAGGATCTCATTCAGGTTTCCCGCAAATATGCCGTTCCCTTGCTGGAACACCTGGACCGTCTGGGGATTACCAGGCGGGAAGGGGATTTCAGGGTGCCGGGCCCGCGCTCCAGGACCTAGGAAGGCGGCGGCCGGCCTCGACGGGCGGGACCGACCCCTGAATCGGCGCCCTCCTACCCCGATTTTCGGTGAGACGTGCGTGTCCCATCGAAAAGAATTGCCGACCGTTTCAGCGCGGGGGTATTATCTTTGTTAATAGATCGTCCGGCCGTCCCTCCGGTCGGCTACCTGCGGAGATCCCTCAGGGGGACTCCGGGATCAACCACAAAGAAGGTGACGCCGCCATGGGCCTTCTCTCCGGAACCCGCGGAACCAAGAAGCTATCTTCGACACTGCTCGCGCTCATCGCACTGTCCCTTCTGCTCGCGACCTGGGCACCGGTGCCTTCGTTCTCGGCTGGAGTCGCGCCCGCTTGGGCGAGTGGCTCGCCGGACGAAACGTTGAACCCCAAGGATCCTCCGAAGAGCGCGTCGGTCCCGACCACGACGTACGTCGCCTCCACGAAGAGCGCGACGGGACCGATGACCACGTCGAAGATCACCTGGAAGAGCTACCTGTTGATGGCGTGGAAGTACCTGGCCGTTTCGCGATTCTGAACAGAGGGGCTGGCTGCGGCCCCATCTCATCGGAAGACGGTGCGTGGACAAGACCACGGCAGAATTGATCCGGGAGCGTGAGGAGGCGGTATCCACCGCCCGCCTCACGCAAGATCCGGAGCGACACCTACAATCCCTCGAAGATCTCGCCGAGATCTTCCTCAGAGCCGATAGCTATCTCCCTGCCCTCCAGAATCTCGAGGAGTGCATCCAGGCGGCGGAGCGGCTCGGCCTCGACCCCCATCGCATCGCCACGCTCGAGCTGAAAGCGGCGCAGACCCTCATCGAGAAGGGGGACGCGCCCGGCGCGCTCAAGCATCTGGCGCGTGCACGTGCTCGCGCGGTTCCGGACACCCAGCCCGAGCTGATCGCGCGGCTCCAGCTCCAGAGCGCGCGCGCTCTGATCGAGCTGTCGCAGTACGAAGAGGCCTTGGGGAGCTGCGAGCGCGCCCATATCTACTTCAAAGAGAAGAACCTCATGGCGCCGCTCGCGCACGCGTACAACTGCTTCGGCCGGATCCATTTCCGCCTCGGCGATCTGGACAAGGCGAAGGAGTTCTACGAGGCCGCGCTCCACCTCTTCCGCTGGGATCTGAACGACGAGGAAGGGGTCATTCGCGCCCACAACAACCTGGGCGTCCTCTATCGTCATCTCTCCGATTGGCGGCAGTCGACCTGGCATCTGCTCCGCTCGATGGAGCTGTCGACCCGCCTCGGTAACTTTGCCTACATCGCCGTCTCCTGCGCCAACCTCGGTATCGTCTTCCTCAAAGCCGGATCCTGGGACGAAGCGGTCGAGCACTTCGACCGCGCCATGAACTCCTACGTCCAGATCGGCAAGGAGGCGGGAGTCGCGCGCATGCGGATCGGTCTGGCCACGGTGGCCACGCTGCGGCACGACTTCACCGCCGCGGAAGGGCACCTCGCCGCTGCCGTGCAGATCACCTCGCGGCTCGGCTGCTCGCGCGAGCAGGTGCTCTGCCTCTTCAGCCGCGGCGAGCTGATGGTGGAGATGAGCCGCGTCGAGGAGGGCCTCGGGCTCTACGACGAGGCGCTGGCGATGGCCCGGCAGATCGCCCCCGAAGGCGACATGGTCCACGAGATCCAGCGCCGTCGCGCGGAAGCGTTCGCGCTCCGGGGCGACATCCCCGCCGCCCTCAAGGCAGCCGAGGATGCGCTCCATCGCTCGTGCCGGCTCAAGGATCAGCTCGAAGAAGGCGCCGCCCGCCGCACGCTCGCCGCGATCCATACGCTCGAAGGGCGCATGTCCGACGCGAACACGCAGGGACGCGAGGCGATCCGGCTCCTCGAGGGCATTCACGAGCGGTTCGAGCTCGCGCGCGCCTACCTGGAGCAGGCCCGCCGGATGCCCGGGGGCGACGTCGAGCGCACGCGCGATGCGCAGAACCTCGCGTTCAAGGCGATGTACCTGTTCGAGCAGCTCGGGGTCGAGGAGGGCACGCGCTCCTGCGAGCACGCGCTGCGCGATCTGAACGCTCCGGTCTGGCTCACCGCCCAGCGCGCGCCTCGCGTCGTGGTGCCCACGTCGTCGCAGGCGCAGGACATCGCGCGGGCGCACGGCGTCCTGAGCCAGAACCCGCGCACGCTCGAGCTGGTGCGGAAGGCGTCGGAGCTCGTTACGACTCCGGCCCGGGTCCTCATCCAGGGCGAGACCGGCACGGGCAAGAACCTCCTCGCCTACCTGTTCCGCTCCTACGAAATCGAGCGCGGACGGCCCTTCGTCGAGGTGAACTGCACCAGCCTCCCGGGGGACCTCGTCGAGAGTGAGCTCTTCGGCTACGTGCGGGGGGCCTTCACGGGGGCCGCCATCACCAAGCGCGGCATCTTCGAGGAGGCGGACGGCGGGACCATCTTCCTGAACGAGATCGGCGAGCTGGGCGAGCGGACCCAGGTGAAGCTCTTACAGGTACTGGACGATGGGACCTACCGCCGACTGGGCGAGGTCCGTTCGCGCCGTCTCAACGTGCGCATCATCTCCGCAACCAACAAGGATCTCGACTCCGCGGTCAAGGCGGGCTGGTTCCGCGCGGATCTCTTCTACCGGCTCGGGCAGGTCGTCCTTTCGCTCCCGCCGCTGCGCGAGCGGCGCGAGGACATCGCGCTCTTGATCCGGAATTTCCTCGACGAGCTCTGCACGCGCGAGGGACGCCACGTGGTCCTCGCGGAGGACGCGATGGAGTATCTCGTGTCGCTCCCATGGATGGGCAACATCCGCGAGCTCAAGCACAAGATCGAGTCGATCTACCTCTGCGCGGGACGCCAGGAGCTGGTGGATCGCGCCACGCTCGTCCGGCTGCTCTACCCGGGCGGCACGCCCGCGGCCGAACCCGGCCCGGTGCGCGGACTCCGCGGCAAGGTCGACCTCATGAAGCGCGAGGAGATCCTCGCGGCGCTCTCCCGCAACGGCGGCAACCGAAGCCGCGCCGCACTCGAGCTGGGCATCACCCGCCGGCATTTGATCCGGCTCCTCAAGCAGATCTATTAAGCGCGGCGCCGCAGCGCCGCGGAACTCCTGTTCTTTCCCCGCTTCGCTCGACCCCCTGGAACCATTCCCCACCCCGAACAGTTTTCACTCATGAACCCAACAGCCCAGACCCCACGCGCCTCAAGGTCTGTGACATCCACGTCCCTTCGCCCTGTCGGGACGTGACATCGCTCCCAAGATCACCGCAGGGAAGCGATTAGAGGCCCGCATGGCCGCGCGGCCTGTGACATCGATGTCTCAGTCCCGCCATCCGTCAGCCTACGAATCGTCCGAACGCCGATCGATGCCCCTGCTTCAAGCCCTTCCCGCACAACCGCTTCTCGGAAACTCCCGCCTTCCGACAAATGCGTTCCCGGCACGGCACGTCCGATGCTTTTTACGTCCTGCGTGAAGGGCAGCGCCGGAGGGGAAACCCGGCGCGACTCTTCGAAGGAAAGCTGGAAGTGAGGGCCGCGGACGATGGGGAGCTCTCAGGGGAAGCCAAGGCCAGGGCAAACCTCCTCCTTCGAGTCCGTTTGGACATAAAGGCTCCTAGACTGACTCCTACTGGGTGCCTCGTCAGTCCGCGACCCCTTGTTTAAGCAGTAGCAGTACGGGTCCCCCCCGCCAACGCATCGCTCCGCATCTAGCTCGACACCTCGCGTTCGTTTCCTTGTCCGGCGTCCGCCTCCGGTAACCGAGGGCGTACGAGAAGCTCCCGCTCCCGCGTGCAGATGGCCTGTCCCGGTTTGCCGCGGCGGGGCTTCGACACGAACTTCCGTTCGGTGTAGATCACCGGGACCCGTGACTGTTTCCTCGCCTTGCTGAAGTAGGCGGCGATCGATGCCGCCTCCTCGAGCGTACGTGGCTTGGGTATGGCGTTTCTCGCCGGCCGGCGGAGGATCACGTGGGAACCCGGGACCCCCACGACGTGGAACCAGTAGTCGTGGGGGTTCGATAGACGATGGGTGATGCGGTCGTTGTCGACGTTGTTGCGTCCGACCCAGACCTCCCACCCATCGGCCGTGTGGAACGTCCTTGGCCTGGCCGACTCGTGCGCCCCTGGCGGTCGGTGCCCGGGACGTAGTCCGCGGGGTGCTCCGGCGGTCTGTCGACCCAGATGGATCGATCGGGTGTCACCCCGCGGCAACGCTGGCAAGCCCGTCGCTTGGAGGAACTCGCGCAGCGCGCGAAGCGCCTCCTTCGGCGGGCGGTCGGGAATGTCCAGGCGGAGCGCTTCCAATGCGGTGCGCTTCTCCCGGGTTTGACGAAGGCGCGTCTCGACCAGACGTTCACCACGCTCGCCCTTCTTGGCTTTCTGGAAGAGGCGCGCCGCATTCTCGTGGGGCGAGAGCGACGGATCGATGGGAATTTCGACCGTCGCTTCGGGCGAGTCCGCGAACGGATCGGGGAGCCGAACGCGGCTCGCCCCCCTCGGGATCTCCGAGTAGTGGGCGAGAAGGATCTCCCCCCAACGGCGCGCCTCCACATGCCCATGGGCGCGCTTCAGGTCCCCCTCTTGAGCCTCCTGCCGCCGCGCAAGGACTCGCGCGGCGGCGTGGAGCTCTTTCTCCAGATACCGGCGAAAATCCTCCGTGAACGCCGCGATGATGTCGTCCGCGAGCGCCTGTTCCGAAGCGGCGCCCTCCGCGACCTCGACCTGCGGCGCGCGAAATCCCGGCGGCGCTTCGCCCGCGCCTTCCTCCGCGTCGCGATGAAACGCCCAGAGCACGCCCCCCTCCGCGCCGCCTGAAACGATGAGGTTCACGCGGGTCCGCTCGGCCGCAAGGAGCAGCCGATGCGTGCTCGCTCCCTCGGAGCCCAGCTCCATCGCGAAGCCGTCCCAGTCGAGCGTGGCGCGCCGCACGAGGAGCCCGCGAATCGCGTCTTCGATGGCGCCGAAGGGTGACCCGCGCGGATCGGGCGACGTGGGGAGGCGGTCGGAGAGCGCGAGCCGCGCGCGCTTCCGCTCGAGGTGAATCCAGAGGTACGTGCGCGGCTTCTCGCCGAGCGCGACCGCGAGCGAGCGCGGGGAGAGCGCGATCACGCCAGAGACGCGGCGCCCCGCGAGGCCTTGCGCGAGGCCGCTCATCGCTTCGACGCCCGGAGCGAGTCCGTGAGCGCCGTGAGGCGCGCCTGGTTGCGCGTCGCCTCCGGGTTGCCCGGCTCGACCTCGCCCGCGCGGCGGTAGTGAGCGAGCGCCTCGTCGTAGCGCCCCATCCGCTCGAGAACCACGCCGAGGTTGTTCTCCGCCTGCGCGAACGTGGGATCGAAGCGGATCGCCATGCGATACGCGGCGACCGCGGAATCGGGCCGGTCCGCGCGCACGTTCAAATTCCCGAGTGCGTACCAGCCGGGCGCGTAGCCAGGCTCCTGCGCGAGCAGCTCGCGCACGTGGACGAAGGCGGAGTCGCTCTGCCCCATCTCGTCCTCCGCCGCACCCAGATTGAGGAGCATCTCCCCTGACGTGGGCATGACGGCGTGCGCGCGGCGGAAGTGCTCGGCCGCGCGTGGGAGATCGCGGTGCATGTAGTAGTAGTTCCCGAGGAGCGCGTGAACCTGCGCGGACTCGGGGGAGTCGTGCAGGATGGACGTGAAGAGGGTCGGCTCGTCCTTCCAGATCGCGACGCGCGGCAGGAGGAGGACGAGGAACCAGATCCCGACCGCGGCGCAGGCGGCGAGGAACTCGCCTCCCGCGTCCCGCCCACGGGACCAGACGCCTGGGAGGAGCGCGACGCCCAGCGCGAGCGCGGCACCCGGCACGAACAGGAACCGCTCGGCGACGAGCGCTCCCGCGAGGATGCGAACCCAGCAGACCGGGAGGAGTGTCGCGGCGAAGAGCGCCAAAGGAAGGAGCCACGGCGAGCGCGCCCGCGCCGCGCGCGCGATGCCCGCGGCGAGCGCGCCCAGCACCACCAGTCCCGCGATGAAGATGAAGTCCGCGCCGGGCACCTCGCGGATGTCGTGCCGCGCCGAGAGTCCGAGCGGTACGAAAAGGAGCCCCACGTAGATCGCCACGATCGCGACGCTCGTGAGGATCTGGGGCAGCGTGCCCTGGACCGGGGGCACCGCGGGGAGATGTGCCGGCCCGAGCACGGCCACGCGGGCGGCCCAGTAGAGCGCCACGACCGCGAGAAGCGGAACCGCGGCGCGCGCGAGATCCGATGGTGTCGCGGAGCGATCCTTCACCCAGAGCGCCCCGAGGAGCACGGGCGCGCCGAAGAGCGCTACTTCCTTCGCGAAGAGCCCCGGCAGGAGGAGGAGCGCCGCGGGCGCAAGCTTCATCCACGGCGATCGGATGCCGGGACCGTAGCGCGCGGCGGCCCAGAGCGCGGCGAACAAGAACGCACCGGCGATGAGATCCGTGCGCCCCGAGATGAAGGCCGCGCTCTCCGGGTGCGTCGGATGGAGCGCGAAGAGCACGGCCCCCGCGGTTGCCGCGAGCGGCCGCCCCGAGATCTCCCACGCGAGGAGCCAGAGCGCGAGGCACGCGAGCACGTACCAGACGAGGTTCTGCGCGTGGTATCCGCGCGGGTCGTCCTTCCAGAGCGCGCGGTCGAGCGCGAGCGAGTAGACGGTCGCGGGGCGGAAGTAGGTGTGCTGCGACGTCTGGGTCTGGAGGTAGACGTCGAACGGCGTGGTCCCGAGACGAGCCACGTCCGCCGGACCGTGGATGTCGAGGTGCGGGCCCACGAGGTAGCGGTCGTCCCAGACGAAGTCGTAGCCGATGGACCGGGCGTAGGGGAGGAAGGCGGCCAGGACGACGATCGCCCCGAGGATCGAGGCCCGCCATCGGGCCGCGCGAGCCGCGCTGGCCGTCGTCCCGCCCGCGCGGGGCCGGCCAGCCGTCATCCCTTGGGAACGTTGAGCTTGCGGGGAAGGAGCCATGGGCCGGACGTTAGGGAGCGGGCGGCGTGTCGCGCAACGTGAATCTGCCTGATGACGCACTGCCGCGCCGCGGGTTACAGTACCCAACTACCCCGGGGAGCGCAGAAGACCCAGCATGATCCGAAGCATGACAGGTTATGGCCGGGGCGAGGTCGTGGTGGATGGCCTTCGCCTCGCGGCCGAAGTGCGGTCGGTGAACCACCGATTCTGCGAGCTCTCCGCGCGCCTCCCGCGGACCCTCGGCATCTACGAGCACGAGGCCCGCAAGATCGTGCAGGAGCGGTCGGTCCGGGGAAAGATCAACCTCGTCGTGACCTGGGGCGAGGAGGGCGGAGGAGAGGACGGGCGGGAGCCCACCGGCACGCTGACGCTCGACGAGCGCGCGGCCGATCGCTACATGGAGCTCCTCCAGGCGCTCCAGAAGAAGTACAAGCTCTCGGGCAACGTCGACGTGGACACGTTCGCGTCGCTTCCGAATCTCTTCGTCTGGAGCGAGATGCGCCGGGATCCCGAGTTCTACCTCGGCATCCTGCGCGAGGTCGTGACCGCGGCCACCGAGGACATGATCCGCATGAAGGAGACGGAGGGATCGGCCCTCCGTGCGGATCTCGAGACGCGGGTCGAGGGCATCCGGAATCGCGTGGCGCGGATTCGCGAGCGCGCGCCCCAGAAGGTCAGGGAGACCGCGGACAAGCTTCAAGATCGCATCCGCGTTCTCCTCGACGGCAACGAGCTCTCGGAGGAGCGTCTCGCACAGGAAGTCGCCATGATGGCGGACCGGTTGGACGCGACCGAGGAGTGTGTGCGGCTCGAGGCGCACTGCGATCACTTCAAGAAGCTCCTGAACGAGGAGGCCACGCCCGGACGGAAGCTCGGCTTCCTCCTCCAGGAGATGAACCGGGAGATCAACACGATCGGCTCGAAGTCGGCCGACGTTCCCATCATCGAGCAGGTCGTCGACGTCAAAGAGGAACTTGAGCGGATCCGCGAGCAGGTCCAGAACATCGAATGACGCGGACGTGATCGGCTCGGAGTATCGCCGGTTCGTGGTGGTGATCTCGGGGCCGTCCGGCGCCGGAAAGAGCTCCTTCGTGAAGGCGCTCCTCGGGCGCTATCCGCGCGATCTGGTCTACTCCGTCTCCGCCACGACGCGCCCCCGAAGGGCGCACGAGACGGAGGGGCTGGACTACTTCTACCTCGGCCGCGAGGAGTTCCAGCGCAGGGTGGGCTCGGGCGAGTTCATCGAGCACGCGGAAGTGCACGGCGAGCTCTACGGCACGCTGAAGAGCCAGACCGAGGCAGTGCTCCACTCAGGACGAAACGTGCTCCTGGACATCGACGTCCAGGGAGGACGCTCGGTCCGGAGGATCTACCCGGACGGAGTGTTCATCTTCGTGCTTCCGCCGTCGCTCGCGGATCTCGAGGAGCGGCTCCGGGCGAGAGGCACGGACAGCGAGGAGCGCATCAGGCTCCGGCTGGAGAACGCGCGGCGCGAGATCGCGATCGCGCGCGAATACGATTACGCGGTCGTCAACGACGACCTGGAAGACGCGACCCGGAAGGTCCTCGCCATCATCGAGGCGGAGACGTGCCGGGCGTCGCGGCGGATCGACGGCGGTCGGTCCGAACCCTAGTCAGGAGGAGCTGTGGATCCCAAGACCAACGCGCTTCGCTCGAGCAACGTCCCGAACAAGTACGAGCTCATCATCGTCGCGGCGAAGGAAGCCCGCCGCATGAACGAGCTCTCCCGCCAGACCGGTCTCAACCTGGGCGGCAAGGTCACGAACGTCGCGCTGGAAGAGACGCTCAAGGGCAACGTCCTCTATCACTACGAAGAGACGCCCGCGGAACCCGAGGAAGCGCCGAGCGCCGACTCGGAGGAGTAGCGTGACGTGACGGAGACGCGGTCCCTCGCCGGCGCGCGCGTCCTCCTCGGCATCACGGGGGGCGTAGCCGCGTACAAGACGCCCGAGCTGGTGCGGGCGCTCGGTAAAGAAGGGGCGCTCGTCTCCGTCATCCTGACCACGCGGGCGCTCCGCTTCGTCACCCGGGACGCGCTCCGCTCGGTCACCAAGGGGCCCGTGCTCCACGGGCTTTTCGAAACGAAGGCCCTCGGCACCGGTCCCTGGTTCGAGGGCATGCCCGAGAGCGCGCTCGGCATGGCCCACATCGGGATGGCGCGCGAGGCCGACCTGATCCTCGTCGCCCCCGCCACCGCCAACGCCATCGGCAAGCTCGCGCACGGCCTCGCCGACGATCTCCTCTCGACCGCGCTCATCGCCACGCGCTCGCCCGTCCTCCTCGCCCCCGCGATGAACGTCGCCATGTGGGAGCATCCGGCCGTCCAGGCGAATCTCGAGACGCTTCGCGCTCGTGGGATCCGCATGGTCGGCCCCGAGGAGGGATCGCTCGCGGACGGCGAGTGGGGCATGGGGCGAATGGCCTCGCTCGAGGCGATCGTCGCCGCCTGCGCGTCCCTCGTCGGACCCGTCGGGGTGCGTGCCGGCGAGGGCGGGAATGGCGCGGCGCCGCGCGACGGCCGGCCGCTCGAGGGGCGCACGATCGTCGTGACCGCCGGCGGCACCGAGGAGCCGATCGATCCCGTGCGCGTGATCACCAACCGCTCGACGGGCAAGATGGGCTTTGCCATCGCGGCCGAGGCGCGCGATCTGGGAGCGCGGGTCCGGCTCATCACCGCGCGCGTCACCGCGGAGCCCCCTGCGGGCGTCGAGCGGATCGAGGCGCCCACCGCGGCCTCCATGGCGGACGCCGTGCTCCGAGCCGTGAAGGATGCCGACGCCCTCGTCATGGCGGCGGCCGTGAGCGACTTCACCCCGACGAAGCCGAGCGGGACGAAGCTTCCGCGCGAGGGGAGTGGGCTCAAGCTCGACCTCGCCCCCACGACCGACATCCTGAAGGAGGTCCGCGCGGCCCACCCCGGAAAGCTCCTCGTCGGCTTCGCGCTCGAAACCGAGGACGAGATCAACCGCGGTCGGGGTAAGATGCAGCGCAAGGGCCTCGACCTGGTCGCGATCAACAATCCGGGCAAGCCGGGCTCCGCCTTCGGCTCGGACACGAACGACGTGACGCTGATCGATTCCGATGGACGCGTGGAAGCGCTGGGACTACGTCCCAAGCGCGAGGTGGCGCGAGCGATCCTGCTCCGGGTGGCCAAGGCGCTGAATCAGGACTGAGGGGAAGCCGGTGGACGATGGGCGGGGCGAGCTCGTGGCGATCGCGGGGGAAGCGGTGACGCTCCTCGAGCGAGAGCTTGCGCGCGGCCGGCGACGGATCGAGCTGCCCGAGATCGAGGGCTCGCCGCGAACCTCCGCGACAGCGGCGCTGCCAACGCCAGCGACGGCGGCTCCAGCCGCCGACACCGCGACGACGCTCTCGCTCCCCGGCTTCGAGCCGCCCGCGCCAGCGCCCGCCGCGGCCGTGCGCGCGCCGATGCCGGCGCCGGTCCGTCTCGCCCCGCGCTCCGACCTGCCGGGCACGCTCGCCGAGGTGAAGGCGCTGGTCGACACCTGCCGGCTCTGCCCCCTCTGCGAAACGCGCACGCGGACCGTCTTCTCCGACGGCACCGACAAGGCGCGGCTCATGTTCGTGGGCGAGGCGCCGGGACGCGATGAGGATCTCCAGGGGGTTCCCTTCGTCGGCCGCGCGGGGCAGCTCCTGACGAAGATGATCGAGGCGATCCAGATGGATCGCGGCGACGTGTACATCGCGAACGTGCTCAAGTGCCGCCCGCCGGAGAACCGCACGCCCCTTCCTTCCGAGGTGGAGAAGTGCATTCCCTACCTCGAGCAGCAGATCGCGCTCGTGCAGCCGGACCTCATCGTCGCGCTCGGGCTCTCCGCCGCGCAGGGGCTCCTCGGCACCAAGGCATCGATGGGGACGCTCCGCGGCCGCACCTTCGAGTGGAAGGGCGTGCCGCTCGTCGCGACCTACCATCCGGCCGCGCTCCTCCGGAATCCGGGGCTCAAGAAGGACGCGTGGGTGGATCTCCAGCGCGTGCGCGACATGCTGCGCGAGGGGATGCCCGCGTGAGAGGGATGGACACCATGCCGGCCGGGCTCGACGCCGCGCGCATTCCGCCCCAGGCGCTCGACGCCGAGCGTTCGGTGCTCGGCGCGATGCTCCTCTCGCGCGACGCGATCGCGACCGCGATCCAGAACCTCCAGGAAGAGGCGTTCTACAAGGACGCGCACCGGAAGATCTGGCGCGTGATCATCGACCTCTTCGACGGCTCGACCCCGGTCGACATGGTGACGCTCGTCGAGGAGCTGAAGAAGCGCCGCGAGCTCGAGGCGGTGGGCGGCGTGACCTACCTCACCACGCTCGATCAGTTCATCGCCACGCCCGCGCACGTGGAGCACTACTGCAAGGTGGTCCACGAGAAGGCGATCCTCCGCCGGCTCATCGAGGTGGGGACCGAGATCGTGGGCGAGGCCTTCGACGGCCGCGAGGATCCGTCGCACCTCCTCGACCGCGCGGAGCAGCAGATCTTCGCCATCTCGGACGAGCGTCTCCGCACCGGCTTCCAGCCGATGCGCGCGCTCGTGCTCCAGGGCTACTCCGCGATCGAGGAGTACCGGCAGCGGAAAGTGCACGTCACCGGCGTGCCGTCCGGCTTCTACGACCTGGACGAGATGACGGCCGGGTTCCAGAAGTCGGACTTCGTGGTCATCGCGGGGCGCCCGTCGATGGGGAAGACCTCTTTCGCGATGAACATCGCCGACTACGTCGCCGTCCGCGCGCGCGGCAAGGAGCGCCAGGCCGTCGCGGTCTTCAGCCTGGAAATGTCCAAGGAGTCGCTCGTGCAGCGGCTCCTCTGCTCGCTCGCCAAGGTGGACATCCACAAGGTGCGACGCGGCTACGCGAGCGCGGCCGAGTACAAGGCGCTCCAGGCCGCGGCCGCCATGCTCCACGAGGCCCCGATCTACATCGACGACACGGCCGCCATCTCCATCCTCGAGATGCGCGCCAAGGCCCGCCGCCTCGTGTCCGAGACACCGCTCGGGGCGATCGTGGTCGACTACCTCCAGCTCATCCGCGGTCCCAACAACGCCGAGAACCGCCAGCAGGAGATCTCCACCATCTCGCGCTCGCTCAAGGCGCTCGCGAAGGAGCTCCAGGTGCCGGTGCTCGCGCTCTCCCAGCTCTCGCGCGCCGTCGAGACGCGGGGCGGCAACAAGCGTCCCATGCTCTCCGACCTGCGCGAGTCGGGCGCCATCGAGCAGGACGCCGACGTGGTGCTCTTCGTCTATCGCCCCGAAGTCTACGAGACCGACCCGGCCAAGATGGACGGGAAAGCGGAGATCATCATCGCCAAGCAGCGGAATGGTCCGACCGGAAGCGTGGATCTCGCGTTCCTGCGCGAGTGCACCCGGTTCGAGAACCTCCGCGACGTTCCGGAGCCCCGAGGACCCGAGCCCAGGTGATCGACCCCGAGACCGCCGAGCAGGAAGACGCCGAGCTGGCCGCGGCTCCGTGGCCGCAGCGCTTCCTCTTCGCGCGGCTGCAGAACGCCGGCGAGATCTTCCTCCTGGTCGGGAGCGCGCTCCGCGAGATGCCGTCGGGCGTTCGCAAGATCGGGCTTGTCTTCGAGCAGATGGCCTCGATCGGGCTCGGCTCCATGCCGCTCACCGTGATCGTGGCGCTCTTCACCGGTGCGGTCGCCGCCGTGCAGGCCGCCTACCAGATGCGCGACTACGTCCCGATGATCTACCTCGGCACGGTCATCGGGAAATCGGTGGTCATCGAGCTGGGCCCGGTGCTCACCGCTCTCGTCGTGGGCGGACGCGTCAGCGCGGCGATCGCGGCGGAGCTCGGCTCCATGCGCGTGACCGAGCAGGTCGACGCGATGGAGACGCTCGGCATCAGCCCCGTTCGCTATCTCGTGGTGCCGCGCCTCATCGCTTCCGTCATCATGCTGCCGGTGCTCACCATCTTCGCCGACATCCTCGCCATTTTCGGCGGCTACCTCGTGTCGGTGCTCACGCTGGACGTGAGCGGCCACACGTTCACGAGCGGCCTCAAGCTCTACTTCAAGATCCAGGACGTCTTCTCGGGACTCCTCAAGTCGGTCTTCTTCGGCGGCATCATCGCGACCATGGGGTGCTACTACGGACTCCGCACCGAGGGGGGCGCCGAGGCGGTCGGGGACTCGACCACCCGGGCCGTGGTGGCCTCCTGCCTCATGATCCTCATCGTGGATTACCTGCTGGCATCCTTCCTGTTCCGGGTGCTCTTTGCCTGACAACGCGATCGAGTTCCAGGGGGTCTGGAAGCGTCTCGGGACGAAAGTTGTGCTCCGAGGTGTCGATCTATCCGTTTCGAGAGGAGAGTGCCTGGTCGTCATCGGGCGGAGCGGCAGCGGCAAGGCGG
>Ga0207703_10000813_pt1 | contig 30797 bp, 33 predicted proteins | sample KBSSwiS12_FD_184304 | JGI IMG/M metagenome (GOLD analysis project Ga0207703, IMG submission 184304) | Switchgrass rhizosphere microbial communities from Kellogg Biological Station, Michigan, USA - KBS Switchgrass S1-2 (SPAdes) (version 2) | ecosystem: Host-associated > Plants > Roots >...
CCTGCACCAGGTCGCCGGCGAACAGCTCGAGGCAGCACTCGATGAGCACCTTCTCGGCGAACGGGTCGCCCACCTGCACGGCGGGTCGCTTGGTCGGGCCGCCGGCGCTGAAGGTGTCCGAGGCGAGGATGGATGCCCCGCCGATCCCGTCGCCGCCGGTGCGCGCCCCGAACAGGACCACCTTGTTGCCCGCGCCTTTCGCATTGGCCAGGTGCAGGTCCTCGTGCCGCAGCACGCCCACGGCCAGAGCATTGACCAGCGGATTCGCCTGGTAGATCGGGTCGAACCAGGTCTCGCCGCCGATGTTCGGGAGTCCGAGGCAGTTGGCGTAGAAGCTGATGCCGCTCACCACACCGGGAACGACGCGGGCCGTGTCTGGGTCGTCGATCGCGCCGAAACGGAGGGCATCCATGACGGCGACCGGTCGCGCGCCCATCGAGATGATGTCGCGGACGATCCCGCCGACGCCGGTGGCGGCGCCCTGGAACGGCTCGATGTAGCTCGGGTGGTTGTGGCTCTCGATCTTGAAGGTGACCGCCCAGCCCTCGCCGATGTCGACGACGCCGGCATTCTCGCCCATGCCGACCATGAGGTTCTTGGTCATCTCGGGGCTGACCTTCTGGCCGAACTGCCGCAGCCACACCTTCGAGCTCTTGTAGGAGCAGTGCTCGCTCCACATCACCGAGTACATCGCGAGCTCGCCGCTGGTGGGGCGTCGGCCGAGGATGTCGCGGATGCGCTGGTACTCGTCGCCCTTGAGGCCGAGCGCCGCGTAGGGCTGCTCCTTCTCGGGGGTGTCCACCGCGTGCGAGACAGAGTCGAGGGGGGCGCTCATCCCCTCGATTCTACCGAGCGCGCCTACCGCCCGTGCGCCAGCAGGATCACGGAGGTGACCAGTGCCGCGATCGCCACCAGCAAGAGGATCGTGATGGCGACCCCCGCCGGACGCCCCAGGTTCATCGTCCAACCCAGGCCGAACCGGCGCGGCACGATGAGGGCAGGATCGTCGCGGTTGACGTAGAGCAGGCCGCCCTTCCAGTGATCGTCATCGTCGACGGCGTCCGGGCGCGGGCTGCGCGGATCGCGGACGTTCGCCGGCTGAAGCTGCGCACGGCCGCGGACCACCGCGCTGATGACGACGGCCATCAGGACGACGACCATCCCGATGGCGCAGCCGCCGATCGCCCACGACGTGCCCGGTGCCAGTCGCTGGATCAACTCGATCGCCGAGAGGCCCAGGGCGATGACGAACGACACCCGCGACAGCAGCGTGGTCAGGATCGTGCGTTGCACCTGCGTGCGCAGCGCGGACTGCTCGGCGGTGTCATCGGTCTGGATGCGGGCCGAATAACGCGCGGCGACCACCGACAGCGCCGCCAGCAGCACGACCACCGCTGCGCCGATGATGAGCAGGCCGAACACGCTCCACACCGACTTGGCGGCGAAGCGATCGGCGTGCCCCGAGATGTCGAAATGCACCGGGATCGACGAGGGCAAGCCCGGATAGATCGCAACATCCACGGCCGTCGCGATCGCGAGCACCACAGCGGCCAATGCGGGCCACACGATCGAGGGATGCTGCGGAGCCGGCGAGGTGAGCTGTGCGCTGACTCGCACCGGCACGCCGTCGAACCAGTTCCCCTCGCGCTTGGCACGCAGGATGGTCCGGCGGTTGATCACCAGGATGACGACGGTCAGAACCGCGTACAGGAGCACCGGCAGGATCGTGGCCAGCGGTGTCTGGCCGGTGAGGGCGAGCACCGCCGTGACGATCGCCGTGATCACCCAGGCGATCACCAGCCCCCATCGGAACCGCAGGATGGCGGTGCGGATCACGGCGTCGCCGGCGTGGGCCTGCGGAACCCGAACGCTCAGCGCGAGCCCGGGCGGCCGCAGCGCCACGACCGCGGCGAACAGGATGCCGAACAGCGCAGTGAACACTGGAGCGAAGACGAGGACGAATGCGGTCATGACGAGCTCTTTCTGCGATCGGTGCGCTGCGCCGTGAAGTCGGCGAGCAGGGAATCCGTTGTGGCGCGGATGGCGGCGTCGGGCAGACCGTGCGCGACCGCCTCGGCGAGCAGGGTGCGCAGGCGCTCGGTCCAGTCGGCGGCGAAGCCGGGGGTGGGATCGTCGGCCGGCCCGCGCGCGACGACCGATCCCGAGCGCCGACTGGTGCGGACCAGTCCTTCCTGCCGGAGCAGCTCGTAGCCCTTGCCCACGGTGGCCGAGTTGATGCCGAACTGGCTCGCCAGCTGCCGGACCGACGCCAGGGACTCACCCGGGTGCAGCGTTCCGTCGGCGATGGCGCGCACCACCTGGTCGCGGAGTTGCTGGTAGAGCGGCGACTCCGAGTCCGGGTCGATATCGATGAGCATGCCCCACCTGCCTTATCTGTACTAGTAGTTATAGCACAGATAAGGCAAACTCGCGCAGCCTCTCGGAACCCCGAGCCGCTACCTGACGAGGCGCGCGAGATTCTCGATCTCGTTGGTGCGTCCGTCGACGAGGCGCTGGGTCCAGACGTCGTCGTGCATCGGGTCGATGGTCATGACGACTCGGGTTCCCCCGTCGACGGGTTCGAGGTCGATCGTCGTGTGATGCTCGTACGGCTCGTGGTCGGGCACGAAGTCGATCGTCGAGTCGTAGGCGATCCGGGTGGGCTCGTGCAGCTCGGTGTAGTGCTTGCGCGAGACAGTGCTCAGCGGCATTCCGTACTGCTCCATGAAGGCGATCTGCTCGGGGGCGACCGCGGTCATCGTGTAGACGAGCTCGCCACCCTCAGTCAGGTCGAGCGATTCCACGTCGGTGCGGAAGCCCTCCGGAGCCCACCATTGCTCGATGCCGCTCGCCGTGGTCCAGAGCTCCCAGATCCTTTCCGGGGTGGCCGCGATGGTGCGCTCGATCTTCTCGTTCATGAAACATTCCTTTCGACGAATGTGTGATGTGGGCGACATTACATTCGTTACGACGAATGTGTCAACTAGGATGTCGAGCGTGGACATTCAGAGCGCGCTCGCGGCGGCGGCGGAACCGACGCGCTTTCGCATCCTCAAACTCCTCGCCGAGTCGCCCCGTACTGTCGGGGAGGTCGCGGATGCGGTGGGATCCCTTCAGCCTCAGACCACGAAGCACCTGCAAGCGCTGTCAGCAGCGGGGCTGATCGTCGTCCACCGCCTGGGCCGGCGCCGAGTCGCGGCACTTCTGCGCGAACCGTTCGACGAGCTCAGTCGGTGGTTCGCCGAGCTCGCGGTCGCGCATCCCTCCGAGGCTGCACTTGACGAGTACGTGGCCGCCATCACGGTCGACGAACGGCGGAACGATGACGACCGCACCGTACACATCCGCCGATCGATGGGCGCGGCACCGAACGCCGTGTGGGATGCCTGGACCACGGCCGCGCTGGTGCGTCAATGGTGGGCACCGGAGCATTTCGCCGTGATCGAGTGCACGGTCGAGCCCGTGCCGGGCGGGGCCATGGATGTCTCGCTCGGTGAAGCTGATGGCGCGACGTACCGATCGACGGGGCGCTTTCTCGAACTCGACCGCCCCGCAACCCTGCTGTTCGAGCAATCCCCCCTGGGGCAGGACGGTCACCCGATGTTCAAGGGGAGGTACGCCGCGGTCTTCACGCCCAGCCCGCGCGGAACCGAGTTGGACCTCGGAATCACGCTGAGCGACATCCAGCCAGGAATGTCATCGGTGGTCGCCGGCGTCGAGATCGGGTGGGGTCAGACCCTCGACCGGCTAGCCGCACTCCTGTCGTCATCGCGACCTGGTTTCGACTAGGCGCGGGCCAGTGCCCCCTCGAGCACGCTGGTGAAGAAGGTGAGGCCGTCGGTGCCCGAGCGCATGGCATCCGGCGTATCGGGGCCGAATCCGGGCTCGGTGGCATGCTCCGGATGCGGCATCAGCCCCACCACATTGCCCCCGGCATTGGTCAACCCGGCGATGTCGTCGAGAGACCCGTTCGGGTTCACGTCCAGGTAGCGGAACGCCACCTGCCCCTCGCCCTCGATGCGCTTCAGGGTTTCGGCGTCCACGATGAAACCGCCCTCGGCGTTCTTGAGCGGGATCGTGATCTCTTGGCCGACCTCGAATCCACGAGTCCAGGCGGTCGAGGCGTTCTCGACGCGCAGACGCTGATCGCGGCAGACGAAGTCGCCGTGATTGTTACGGATCAACCCGCCGGGCAGCAGATGCGCCTCGACCAGGATCTGGAAGCCGTTGCAGATGCCCAGCACCGGCATCCCGGAGTTCGCCGCCGAGATGACCTCGCTCATGATCGGCGAGCGCGCGGCGATCGCGCCGCAGCGCAGGTAGTCGCCGTAGCTGAACCCGCCGGGCAGCACGATCGCGTCCACGCCCCGCAGGTCGTGGTCGCCGTGCCAGAGCGCGACGGCCTCGCCGCCGGCCCGTCGCACCGCGCGCTGCGCGTCCCGGTCGTCGAGTGATCCGGGGAAGGTGACGACGCCGATCTTCACGCGGCCGACCCCGCGCCCTCGAGCACCGGCTTCTCGAGCACATAGACCCGCACCACGTCTTCGATCACCGAGTTGCTGAGCATGTCGTCGGCCAGGCGCTGCGCGTCGGCCAGCACGGCCTCGGTCACCTCGCCCTCGACGGTGAGCTCGAAGCGCTTGCCGATCCGCACCGCGCTGAACCCGGTCTTGCCGAGCCGGGCGAGGGCTCCGGCGACGGCCTTGCCGGCCGGGTCGAGCAGTTCGGCCTTGGGCATGACCTCGACGACGATGGTGGGCACGGTCACTCCAGGGGCTCGGCGGTTCGTTGGCCGGATCGGGGGGTGGATGCGTTCAGTCTACGGCGAGCGTGCGGGTCGCCCGGGCGGCGCTCGCGGAGATCAGGCGGGCATTGGGCTCGTCGACAGACTCGATCCAGGCGGCCGCGGCAGCCGGGCTCTTGCCGCTCGACACATGCCGGTCGAGCAGGCGCCGGCGCCGCACCTCGGGGTCGAGGTCGAGGTACCAGGTCTCGTCGAGGAGGTCGGCGACCCCCTCCCAGTGCAGCAGGTAGTTGCCCTCGACATAGACCGTCAGGATGCCCGAGCCGATGGTGATCGCGCCGGCGACCGGTTCCTCGACGGTTCGGTCGAACCCCGGAGCGATCACGGTGCCGTCGGTGCGCAGCTGTCGCAGGACGCGGATGAATCCCGCCACGTCGAAGGTGTCCGGTGCGCCCATCCGCTCCCGGCGCCCCAGCTCGCGCAGCCGCTCCTGCGGCAGGTGGAAGCCGTCCATCGGGAGCACCGCGGCCTGCGCGTCGGCATCGGCGAGACGCTCCGCCAGGGTCGACTTGCCGACTCCGGGCGGCCCGACGATGCCGATCAGTCGTCGGCGCGCGGCGGAGCTGGACGCCGCGGTCATGCCATCGCGCCGGCGATGCCCTCGGCCAGCGCTCGATACCCGGCCGCGTCGGGGTGGAAGCGATCGGATGCGACGGACCGGCCGTCGAATCCCGGAGCCAGGGCGGCCGAATGAGCGCGAGCCACCCGCGCCGCCCGCCGAGTCAGACCGCGGGCGTGACGGCCGAGCGCCCAGCGCAGCGGGTTCGGCAGGGCGGCGAACCGGCCGAACACCGGCGGCGCCACGACGACCAGCCGTGCCTCGGGCGACGCCGTGTGCAGCCGGTCGAGCAGGCGGCCCAGGGCCTGCGAGAACTCGCCGCCCGGGCGGAGCCGCAGTGCGTCGTTCCAGCCGACCAGCACGACCGCCAGATCGAAATGAGCCGCCACGGCCGCCGTCGTGAATTCGGCCAGCACCTCGGCTGCCGTGGCGCCGTTGCGGCCCGCGGCACGCCAGGCTACGCCGACCGAATCGCGAGCCGCGAGCACTCGCCCGAGCTGACCCGGGAGCCCCTCCTCGAGCTTGGCCACTCCCGTTCCCATGGCCGTCGAGTCGCCGACGACCAGCAGGCGCAGAGGTTTCGACATTCGCGATGCGGGATTGCCGATCAGGCCGTCGCGGGGTCCATGCGCCTCCGAGAGCCGCGGGGTGTCGCGCTGCAGGGCACGACCCTGCCGGAGCGCGATCGGTGCGACCAGAAGAGCGGGAAGGCGGCTCACGGCGCGAGTCTAGCGACGGCTCCGCGCGCAACGACGGAGGCCGGGATGGCTCACGGCGCCACCGGAACCGGGTCCGAGAGGGCCATCGACCAGACGGCGATGCCGTGCAGGCCGAGCGACGCCGCCAGCTGCTCGCGCAGCGCGATGGAACGGGCATCGGCCCACCAGAACACCTGACCGTCTGGCAGGGTGGCCGTCCATTCGCCGCGGCCCTGGTCGAAGGTCGGTGTGACGTGCGCAGCCGCGACCAGCCGCCGCGCGCGGATGTCGCCGACCGTGTGCACGCCGTCCGCCGCCCAGCGGTAGCCGTACCCAGCCACTCCGAGGTCGACCTGGCTCGGCTTGGCGCTGACCAGCAGCGCGGCGAGCACCTTGCGCTGCCAGGTCAGTTCGCCGACCGGGCCCGGGTTGGTCGGATTGAACGTGCCGTGCTGGTCATAGCCCATCACCGTGACCGTGTCGAGCGACGTCAGCAGACCCGCGACGTCGTAGCCCAGCCCGAGATAGCTCGACGGCTTGGTAGTCGCCTGCAGTGCGGCATCCAGGTGGATGCCGGGGCCGACATCCGTGCGCAGCGCCGCCGCGAACGCGGTGAGATCGTCGGCGTCGCCGGCGCTCAGCTCCTCGAGGTCGAACATGACCCCGTCGAGACCCGAGTCGGAGACCACCGCGGCCAACGAGGCGGCAGCCGAGTCTCGGTTGGCCTTGGTGGAGAGCATCGACTTCGCCACCTCGTCGCTGAAGCCGACACCGGCCTGGTAGTTGAGCAGCAGCACCTCGGCCTTCTTGCCGAGCTGGTGCGCCAGCTTCACCTGGCGCAGAACCGCGGGGGTCGGCGGCGTCACCGCTGCCCCGCCCGGCGCGATGTCGATTCCCGAGATCGCGACCATGCTGATCGCGGCCCTGCTGGCCTTGAGAACCGGGCCCTCATCCCAGGACGGCTCGAACGCCGTCACCACGGGATGGCTGGGCGGCGCACTGTTCGGCTTGGGCGCGACGGCTCGCCTGGGCAGGTCCTGCGCGCCGGCCGGAGTCGTGCACCCGGCGAGGGTCGCCACGAGGACGACGGCCAGCGCGGCGACCAGCGCTCGACGCAGTGGCCGGGTCACGGCGTCGCAGCCCTCTGCACGCTGATCAGGTTGCCCCAGGGATCGTCGACCTCGACCGAGCGCCCGTCGTCGCGGGTCTCGAGCCCGTAGTGCGCCATCCGCTCGCCCAGGGCTCCGAGATCGTCGGCGGTCGGCACGACGATCTCGACCCTGCCCAGCCCGAGGGTCGCCTGCCGCCGGCCGGCACCGCGGCTGTTCCAGACGTTCATCGCCATGTGGTGGTGGTACTGGCCGGCGCTCACGAACAGGGCCTGGGTGCCGAGCTCGGCCGTCGCGTCCCACCCGAGCCGATCGACGTAGAACTCGCGCGCGGTCGCCACGTCGCCCACCGAGAGGTGCACGTGGCCGACCCGCGCGTCGCCCCATCCGGCCCCCTCGAGTCCGCGCTCGGTGAGGTGCTCCTGCAGAAAGGCGTTCGGGTCGAGGAAGAGGGTCGACATCTCGACCTGGCCGTGCGTCCAGCTCCACGCGCTGCGGTCCCGGTCCCAGTAGAGCTCGACGCCGTTTCCCTCCGGGTCGTCGAAGTAGAACGCCTTGCTCACCAGATGATCGCTCGATCCGGTGAACGATCCCGGCCGCATCCTGGCCACCGAGTAGACGGCGGCGGCCAGCGCGGCCTCACTGTCGAACACGATCGCGGTGTGGAACAGGCCCGCCTCGTGCGGCGCTGCGTGGCGCAGGTCGGGCGTCTCCACCAGGATGACGATCTCCCGGTCGGCGGCCCGGAGCGCGACATCGCCCGGCGCATTCGCTCGCCCGAGCGACACCCGTCCCACCTCCGCCGACAGCACGTCGAGCCCGACCCCGTCGCGGTAGTAGGCCGTCATCGCGTCGAGGTCGGCCACGTTGAGGGTCACCGCGCCCATGGCGGTGTCGGCGGCGAGCTGCGTGATCATGGCGGTCAAGCCTACGGAGGTCGGCTGTTCAGCGCTCGAGAGGTGCCAGAGCCTTCTCGTAGCAGATCGAGAGTTCGGAGTCGGCGTAGTACCCGAAGTTCGGGATGCGGGTGTAGCCCTCGCGCTCATAGAGCCGCATCGCGTCGGGCTGCTGGTCTCCGGTCTCCAGCACCAGGCGAGTCCAGCCCCGTGATCGGACCTCGCCCTCGAGCGCGCTCAGAATGGTCGTCGAGACGCCGGTGCCGCGCCGCTCGGGGACCACGTACATCCGCTTGATCTCGCCGTGCGTCTCGTCGAGGGTGCGGAGCCCGCCGCACCCGACCGCGCGGCCGTCGTCGTCGAAGGCGACCAGGAACACGGTGATGTCGCTCGCTGTGGGCTTCGGCCCCGGCTCGGAGTCGGGCACCCCGTATCGTGCCGAGACCTCGTCCTGCTGCGCGACCCGCAGCGCCGTACCCGCCGGGTCGTCCCACGGCACCGCGCGCACGGCCAGGGTCATGCCGTCAGCCGGTCGATCAAGTCCTGGTAGCGGTCGGCGGTGAGGGCGACGATGTCCGCAGGCAGCTCGGGCGGGGTGCCGGACTTGTCCCAGTGCGCCGTGAGCCAGTCGCGCACGATCTGCTTGTCGAAGCTGTCCAGCCGGTGCGGGCCGCCGGCGGCGTATCCCTCGGCATCCCAGTACCGGCTTGAGTCGCTGGTCAGCACCTCGTCGGCGAGCGTGAGCTCGCCGCTCGCGGGGTCATCCCCGAACTCGAACTTGGTGTCGGCCAGGATGAGGCCGCGCTCGGCGGCTGTCACGGCGGCGGTGGCGTAGATGGCCAGCGCGGCCTCCCGGATCGCCGCGGCGGTGTCGGCGCCGACCAACTCGACGGTGCGATCGAAGCTGATGTTCTCGTCGTGCTGCCCGGCCGGCGCCTTGAAGGCCGGGGTGTAGATCGGCTCGGGAAGCCGGTCGCCGTTGCTCAGCCCGGCCGGCAGCGGGATGCCGCACACGCTCTGCAGCTTCTGATACTCGGCCCAGCCCGACCCGACCAGGTAGCCGCGCACGACCGCCTCGATCGGATGCATGTCGAGCTCGTGCACCAGCATCGCGCGTTCGGCGATCCCCGGAGGCAGGTGCTCGCCGAGCGAGGGGTGGGCGGCGGCGAGATGGTTGCGCATCCCGAGCCGGCCGAACCACCAGAGACTGAGCTGGGTCAGCAGCGCGCCCTTGTTCGGGATGCTCGGCTCGAGCACCCGGTCGAAGGCGCTCACCCGGTCGCTGGCGACCACCAGCACTCGGCCCGGCGCGGCGGGCGAGGTGTAGAGGTCGCGCACCTTGCCGGAGTACACATGCGTCCAGCCGAGAGCCTCGAGTCGGGTGTCCCCGCGGGGGACGCCGCCTGCCTGTTCAATCATCAACTGACTACCCGTTCTGCGATGTCGTGCCGGTAGTGGGATCCCTCGAGCTGGATGCGGCCGAGCGCCTCGTAGACCGCCGAGCGCGCCGCGCGGAAATCGCCCGCTCGCGCGACGACCGAGAGCACGCGTCCGCCCGTGGAGACGAAGCCCCCGCCGTCATCGCCGCCGCTCCGCGCCGTCGCCGCGTGCAGCACGGTCACGCCTTCGACCCGAGAGGCCTCGTCGAGGCCGGTGATCGGGCGCCCGGTGACGGGCGCCTCCGGGTAGCCCTCGCTGGCGAGCACGACGGTCACGGTGGCATCGGGCGAGAAGCGCGGATAGGGCATCCGACCCAGTCCTCCGGTCGCCGCGGCGAGCAGCAGCTCGGAGAGCGGGGTCTCGAGCCGGGGCAGCACGACCTGCGTCTCGGGATCGCCGAAGCGCGCGTTGAACTCGATGACCCGCACGCCGTGCTGGGTCACGATCAGCCCGCAATAGAGGAGCCCGATGAACGGCGTTCCCTCGGCTTCGAGGGCGCGGACGGTCGGCAGCGCCACGGTGTCGAGCACCTCGTCGACGAATGACGCCTCGGAACCCCACCGGTCGCTCAACCAGGGCAGCGGCGAGTAGGCGCCCATGCCGCCGGTGTTCGGACCGGTGTCGCCGTCGCCGACCCGCTTGTAGTCCTGCGCGGGGGCGAGCGGTACGACATCGTGCCCATCGGCGAGGAAGAACAGCGACACCTCCTGGCCGTCGAGGAACTCCTCGACCAGCACATCGCCGTGCTGCAGGTAGTGCTCGGCATGGGTGACTGCGGCCGTGCGGTCGTCGGTGACCAGCACGCCCTTTCCGGCCGCCAGCCCGTCGGCCTTGACGACGTGCGGAGCTCCGAGGGCGTCGAGCGCGGCCTCCACCTCGGCGACCGTCGTGCCGCGGTGAGCCCGCCCGGTCGGCACGTTCGCCGCATCCATGATGCGCTTGGCGAACGACTTGGAGCCCTCCAGCGCGGCGGCCGCCTTGCCCGGGCCGAACACCGGGATGCCGTGGGCCCGGATCGCGTCGGCGACGCCCGCGACCAGCGGCGCCTCGGGCCCGACAACGACCAGGTCGATCCCGTTGTCGGTTGCGTAGCGCGCCACGAGCTTGCCGTTGGAGGCGTCGAGCACCACGGTCTCCACGCCCGGCTCGGCGGCGATGCCGGCATTGCCCGGGGCCGCGATCAGCTCGTGCCCGGCATCCTCGCGCAGCAGCGCCACGATGATCGCGTGCTCCCGGGCGCCGGAACCGAGGACGAGGATTCTCACCCGCCCAGGTTACCGGCGGTAGCGTGACGGGATGGACGGGCGGTCGGCGTGAGCGTGCGGCGCAGGATCGCGGCCGACGCAGGGGCCGCCGCCGTCGAGGCCGCGCTCGGCGGAGCCGACGATCGAGACACCACCGCGCTCGCGGTGCGGTACCTGCTCGAGGTGCTCGCCTCGGATTTCGAGGGCCACACGGTGGAGGTGCGGGTTCCGCCGTGGGGAGCGGTCCAGGCCATCGAAGGGCCGCGGCACACCCGCGGGACCCCGCCCAACGTGATCGAGACGGACGCGTCCACCTGGATCGCCCTCGCCACCGGCTCACTGCTGTGGGCGGATGCGCTTGCGCAGGCGCGCGCCTCGGCATCCGGCCAGCGGGCCGACCTGAGCGAGGTGCTGCCGCTCGCGTGGCGCACAATGGACCAGTGACCGACTCGCAACCAGACCGCGATGCCCTCACCCAGGTGCGGGTGCGACGCGCGCCGCGGCTGCCGGTGTTCCTGGTGCTGGGTGCGATCGTCGGTGCGATCGGCACCCTCATCGTCACGGCGACCGTCGGACAGGTGGATGCCAGGGTCGGCTTCGGCGCGACCTTCGGCTACTTCTGCCTCTACGGCGTGCCCGCGGGCATCGTGGTCGGCGCGGTGGTCGGCCTGGCGCTCGACCGGCGCTCGCAGCGCCGATCCCGCATCGTCACGGCAGAGCACGAGCGGGTCGAGTCGCCGACGCCTGAGTAGCGACCGCATTCGCAACGCCCTCGCGAAGGCGCAAGGCCCTCAGCTCAGCTGATTCGCCTCGACCCACGCCAGGTACTCCGGCGTGACGGTGCCGGTGACGTAGTCGCCGGTGAAGCAGCTCATCTCGAGGCTCTCAATGGGTGAACCCTCGAGGATCGCCGACTGCATGTCGGCGACCTCCTGGTAGATCAGGTAGTCGGCGCCGAGCTCGGTTGCGATTTCGGGGATCTTGCGGCCCGAGGCGACCAGCTCTTTGCGGCTCGGCATGTTGATCCCGTAGACGTGCGGGTAGCGCACCGGCGGAGCCGCCGAGGTGAAGGTGACGCTGTTCGCGCCGGCCTGGCGCGCCATGTCGATGATCTCGCGCGAGGTGGTGCCACGCACGATCGAGTCGTCGACGATGAGCACGTTCTTGCCGCGGAACTCGGAGCTCATCGCGTTCAGCTTCTGCTTGACGCTCTTGGTGCGCTGCTCCTGGCCGGGCATGATGAACGTCCGGCCGACGTAGCGGTTCTTGTAGAAGCCCTCGCGGTACTCGATTCCGAGTTTCTGCGCGACCTGCATGGCCGCCGGCCTCGACGAATCCGGGATCGGCATGACCACGTCGATGGCTCCGCTCGGCGTGTACTTGGCGATGGTGTCGGCCAGGCGATCGCCGAGCCGCAGCCGGGCCTCGTACACCGAGATCCCGTTCATCACCGAGTCGGGGCGGGCCAGGTAGACGTACTCGAACGAGCAGGGGATCAGCACGGGGTTCTTGGCGCACTGGCGCGAGAACATCTCGCCGCCGCGGGTGATGAAGATCGCCTCGCCGGGCGCGACATCCCGCACCACTTCGTAGCCGCCGCTCTCGAGTACGAGGGATTCGCTGGCCACGACCCACTCGGTGCCGACCAGGCCGCTGGTGCGCTTGCCGAGGATCAGGGGCCGGATGCCGAAGGGGTCGCGGAAGGCGAGCAGGCCATGACCCGCGATGAGCGCGATCGCGGCGTACGAGCCCTCGACGCGCTCGTGCAGCCGCTCGATGGCGTCGAACACCTGGTCAGGATCGAGATCCGTGCCGCGCACCTGCTCCTGCAGCTCGTGCGCGAGCACGTTCACCAGCAGCTCCGTATCGGAGTTCGTGTTGAGGTGCCGACGGTCGATGTGGAACAGCTCTTCGGTGAGCTCGCGCGTGTTGGTCAGGTTGCCGTTGTGCACGAGCACGATGCCGTATGGGGCGTTGACGTAGAACGGCTGCGCCTCTTGCTCCTTGTTGGCGTCGCCGCGGGTGGCGTAGCGCACGTGGCCGAGCCCCATGGTGCCGAGCAGGCTGCGCATGTCGCGCGTGCGGTACGCCTCGCGTACCTGGCCCTTGGCCTTCTGCATGTGGATGATGCTGCCGTCGGACGTGGCGATCCCGGTCGAGTCCTGCCCGCGGTGCTGCAGAAGAGCGAGCGCGTCGTAGACCTGCTGATTGACCGGACTCGAGGAGACGATGCCGACGATGCCGCACATGGGGCTGGTGGCTCCCGGAATGGAAGATGGGGCGCACTCGACCGAGTACGCCCCATCTTTTCACACGCTCGCCGCCGCCGCTGCGGCGAGTCCGCTTCAGGGCACGAGCGTGGTCGCGCCCTTCCGCTGGTTACACCTAGTGCGCGGCCACCGGCTCCGGGACGGGGGTGGATGCGGTCACCGGGGCCGTGGAGTTGGTGAGCGACAGCCCGTGCCCGCGGCGGCGGAACAGCAGGGCCGCGATGATCAGCCCGCCCGCGAAGAACGCCGCGCAGAGCGCGAACGCCGTCGTGTAGCCGTGCACGGCCGCCTCGGCGACGATCGTCGCGCTCGGCGGCAGATGCGACGAGACGAAGCTGGTCGCCGCCGATGCCGCGAGCGTGTTGAGCAACGCCGTGCTGATCGACCCGCCGACCTGCTGGCTGGTGTTCGTCATCGCCGAGGCGACACCCGCGAACTGACGGTCGACACCGAGGGTGGCGGATTGCATCGACGCGGGCATGATCGTGCCCATCGCCGCGCCCAGGATCAGCAGGGCAGGCAGCACGTGGCCGGCGTAGCTGCTGTTCACCTCGAGCTGTGTGAGCACCAGCATCCCGATGACGCCGAAGCCCATCCCGATCGGCACGAGGACCTTCGGTCCGAACCTAGGCACGAAGATGTTGGTCCCCAGCTGGGCGAACAGCACCAGGGTGGCGACCATCGGCAGCAGCGCCAGCCCGGTGTTGATCGGCGTGAACTTCAGCGTGGTCTGGATGTAATAGGTCAGGAACAGGAAGATGCCGAACATGCTCGCCCCGGCGATCAGGATCGACAGATAGGCGGCGGCCCGGTTGCGGTCGAGCACCACCGACAGCGGCAGCAGCGGGTGTGCTGCCCGGCGCTGCCAGACCACGAACGCGATGAGCAGCAGGCCCGAGGCGATCAGCATGCCCCAGGTGAGCGGGGCGCTCCAGCTGTCGGTCTCGGCGTTCGAGAATCCGTAGACCAGGGCGAACAAGCCACCCGAGACGAGCAGGGTTCCCGGAATGTCGAGCTTCGGGCGCGGTCCGCTGCGTGCGATGGTCGGCACCAGGAAGATCGCCGCGACGATCGCGACGATCGCGATGACCACGTTGATGTAGAGGTTCCAGCGCCACCCGACATCCTGGGTCAGGTAGCCGCCCAGCAGCAGGCCGATGGCGCCGCCGCCGCCGGCCAGGGCTCCGAAGATGCCGAACGCGCGTGCACGCTCGCGCGGCACCGTGAACGTCGTCGTGAGCACGGCGAGCGCGGTCGGGGCGAGCAGCGCGCCGAAGGCGCCCTGCAGAGCCCGCGCGGCCACCAGCAGACCGAAGGAATCGGCCGCACCGCCCAGGGCTGAGGCGAGCGCGAAGCCGACCAAGCCGATCATGAACGCGCGTTTGCGCCCGATCAGATCGGAGAGGCGGCCACCCAGTAGCAGCAGACTGCCGAAGGCGAGCGAGTATGCGGTGATGACCCACTGGCGGTCCCCGGTGCTGAAGCCGAGGTCCGCCTGAGCGGTGGGGAGTGCGATGTTCACGACCGTGGCATCGAGCACGACCATGAGCTGGGCGAGCGCGACGACGGCGAGTGTCCACCAGCGACGGGATGAAGGAGCGGCGACCGATGCGCCTGCGAGATTCGAAGACATGACGACGACTATATACGGTACTGTTGAGTTTCGGAACCCCTGAGTTTCAGAACATCCGAGTTTCAGAACCGGCGGGTTTCAGAACCGCAGCGTATCATCGACCCACGACAGGGAAAGGAAGTGAGCCGCAATGGCGCAGCTCGACACCGCCCCCCGGCCGACCGCCGTGCCGGGCACGGCGAAGTTGGGGCGCAAGCGCGACCTGACGCGCGATCCCGAGATCCTGGATGCGACGCTCGACGTCCTGGCCGAGACCGGGTACGACGGTATGACGATCGACATGGTCGCGGCCCGGGCCAAGGCAGGCAAGGCGACCGTGTACCGGCGCTGGGCGTCGAAGGGCGAACTGGTGATCGACGCCGTCGCCTGCATGAAGAGCGCCGACATCGACTTCGACGCGCTGCCCGACACGGGGACCCTCCGCGGCGACCTGGTGGCCATGATCAAGCCGCACTCGATCGAAGACGGCGCCAAGAAGCTGCAGGTGATGGCCGGCCTGGTCTCGATGCTCTCCAAGCATCCCGAACTGGTGGATGCCGTGCGCGAGGCCGTCACCGAGCCCCGCGTGCGCGTGAATCGGATCTTCCTGGGGCGTGCCATCGAGCGCGGCGAGATCCCCGCCGACGTCGACGTCGATCTGCTGGCGCAGGTGGGTGGCGCGATGGCCACCCACCGCACGCTGATCCTGCGCAAGCCGGTCGATCGCGCCTTCGTCCTCTCGGTCATCGACGGGGTGATCCTGCCGGCCTGCGGCATCCGGCCCGCTGCGCCGCCCCGGTAGCCTGGAGCCGTGACGACCGGCCACCCAGCATCGCCCGAGCCCGCAGCGCCGAATCCCGCCGCGCCGAACCCGTATGCCGAGGCCGGCGTCGACACGGCGGCGGGTGACTTGGCCGTCGAGCTCATGAAGTCGGCGGTGGCCAGGACGCACGGCCCCGAGGTTCTCGGCGGAGTCGGCGGGTTCGCCGGACTGTTCGATGTGTCGTTCCTGAAGAACTACCGCCGGCCGCTGCTGGCGACCAGCACCGACGGTGTCGGAACCAAGGTCGCGATCGCCCAAGCGCTCGACAAGCACGACACCATCGGACAGGACCTGGTGGGCATGGTGGTCGACGACATCGTCGTCGTGGGGGCGAAGCCGCTGTTCATGACCGACTACATCGCCTGCGGCCGGGTCGTCCCCGAGCGCATCGCCGATATCGTGGCGGGCATCGCCCGAGCCTGCGCCGAAACGCGCACCGCACTGGTGGGCGGCGAGACCGCCGAGCACCCCGGATTGCTCGGCCCGGACGACTACGACGTGGCCGGCGCAGCCGTGGGGGCCGTCGAGTCGGATGCCGTGCTGGGCGCCGACCGGGTGGCTGACGGCGACGTGATCATCGCGCTCGGATCGAGCGGATTGCACAGCAACGGCTACTCGCTGGTGCGGCACATCCTGGCCCAGCGCGGGATCGGATACACCGACCACTCGGCCGAGCTGGGCGGCGTGGTCGGCGACGTGCTGCTGGAGCCGACGCGCCTCTACACGGCTCCGCTCCTGCGGGTGCTGGCTGATCCCGCTACCGGCACCGGCGTGCATGCCATCAGCCACGTGACCGGCGGCGGGATCGCCGCCAACCTGGCGCGCGTGCTGCCGCTGGGCTCGTGGGCCGAGGTGGAGCGCACTACCTGGTCGCCGCCCCCGGTGTTCCGCGTGCTGAGCGATGTGGCCGGCTCGACGCTCGAGAGCGCGGAGGGCACCTGGAACCTCGGCATCGGGATGCTCGTGGTCGCGACCGAGCGCGCGTCCGAAGCGATCATCAGCAAGCTGGCGACCGACGGCATCCCGGCCTGGATCAGCGGCAGGGTGACGATCGGCGCCCACGACCTCACGGGCTTCGAGCAGGGCGCGAAGGGCGTGAACGGTGGAGCGGTCAGGCTAGTCGGGCGTTACGCCGACTGATTCGGCTGCGACTCACCTGGCGAGGGCAGCGAGCCGTTCGACGAGACGGATTACGCGCTCTTCGACTCGTTCTGGTCGAGCTCGTCGTCTTCGTCGTCTGCCGCGTAGCCCGCGTACTCCGGCCACTTCTCGAGGTCTTCTTCGAGCCGCGGGTCGCCGGGCTGACCGTGGCTGAGTTCCTGCTGCAATGCCCCGTAGTTGGTGTCAGGGGAGAAGTACTTCAGGTCGCGTGCGACCTTGGTGTGCTTCGCTTTTTGACGGCCGCGCCCCATGCGTGACCCCCTCATAATCAGGATGCGGAACAGGTGAAAGACTGCGCGGAAGTCTATCACGCGGGCCGCATCTCAACCCCGGCTCCTCCCCCACGCAGGCGCCCGGGGCCCGGCCGGGTCGACTGGTCGCCGACCCCAGTAACGTAATGGGGTGACCGAGCGCACCACCGATACGTCCGTGGTCGTGATCGGCGCAGGACAGGCGGGGCTGTCGGTCGCGTACTACCTGCGTCGCTTGGGACTGGATCCGGGCAATGAGTTCGTGCTGCTCGATCGCGGTCCGGGCACGGGCGGCGCCTGGCAGTTCCGCTGGGAGGCTCTGCGGCTGGGCTATGCGCACCGGGTCAACGATCTGCCCGGCATGGAGGAGCTCGGCGTCAGCTTCGACACCGCCGATCGCCAGGCGCCCGCGAAGGACGTGGTCTCGGACTTCTACCGGCGCTACGAAGACCATTACGAGTTGCAGGTGGTGCGGCCGGCGAACGTGACACGTGTGGATCCCACCCCCGATGGATTCCTGGTGCATTTCGACGGCGAGTACGGGCCTCGCGAGGTGTCGACCCGGGTACTGGTGAACGCGACCGGGACCTGGGGGTCGCCGTTCGTCCCGTGGTATCCGGGCATGAACGAGTTCGCCGGCCGGCACCTGCACACGGTGGACTACAACGACGCCGCCGAGTTCGCCGATCAGGACGTGGTCGTCGTCGGCGGTGGCACCAGCGCGATCGGCTTCCTGATGGAGCTGGAGAACGCGACCAAGTCGCTCACCTGGGTGGCGCGCAGGCCGATCGAGTTCCTCGAGGATCAGGAGCTCAACATCGAGGCGGGCGTCAACGCGGTCGCCCTTCAGGATGCGGCGGCCCGCGCGGGCCGCGCGCTGCCCAGCATCGTCTCGACGACCGGGGTGCCCCGCTCCCGCCGGATCCAAGCGGCTATCGACCGCGGCCTGCTGCGCGCGCTGCCGATGTTCAGCTCGATCGAGCGGGATGGCGTCCGCTGGCCGGACGGGCGCTTCCAACACGCCGACGCGATCATCTGGTCGACCGGGTTCCGGCCGGAGCTGCGCCACCTGGCGCCGCTCAAGCTGCGCGAGAAGGAGGGCGGCATCGGGGTCGGCGGCGGAGCCGCGTGGCGCAACTCGCGGGTGTTCTTCGCCGGGTACGGGCCCACGGCATCCACGGTCGGCGCGAACCGGGCGGGCCGCACCATCGCGCGCCAGGTCGTCGCGACCCTCAGCTCCCTCGAGCAGCAGTAGCCGGCAGAGCGCTTGGCATGTCAACCTCGCCGGCTTCGGCGCGCGTTGAAGGGATATGAACGCACTCCCGCACCTGCTGGCGACCGGGCAGCCCGGTCTGCTCCTGCTCTCGGCGCTCGCCGCGGTGGTCGGCGTCGCCCTGTCGGTGGCCGCCGTGCGGCTCCGTCCCCGGCGCCACTCGCGACCGACTAGCTGACTCCGCCCGCCACCACGAAGCCGAGCACCGCGGCGGCGATGCCGAGGACCAGGTTCGCGCCAACCGTGGCCGCGACGATTCCCCAGCGCCGCGCGATCGCCAGTTGCACCGTCTCGACGCTGAAGGTGCTGAACGTGGTGAGGCCGCCCGCGAAGCCGCCCACCGCAATCAGTTGGATGTCAGCTCCCACCGCGCCGGTGGTCACCAGGCCGAGGACCAGTCCGCCGACGAACGAGCCCACCGTGTTGACGGTGAGCACCGCCCACGGCAGCTCGTCGTTGAGCCGCGCGAACAACCGGGTGGTGCCGTAGCGCAGGAGTGCCCCCAGTGCGCCCGCCAGGAGCGCGACCACCACCACGACGGCGCTCATTCGTCGACCCCGATCGGCGGGTCGACCGGCGCCCGGACTCCGAGGCGGATCCCGAGCAGCGCCGCCGCGAAACCGAGAATCAGGGTGGCGACGAGGTAGCCGACGGCGAGCAGCGTCATCCCGGCAGCCGTGAGGGACAGGAGGGCGACCACCAGGGCGGAGAAGGTGGTGAATGATCCGAGCAGACCGGTACCCAGGCCTGCGCGCAGCCAGGCCGGCGCCGACGGCCACACCCGCGCGACCAGGAATCCGAGCGCCAGCGACCCGGCCACGTTGATCAGCAGCGTCGCCCACGGGAACGCGTTGTCGGGCACGATCAGCTGGTCGAGGGCCAGGCGAAGGCCAGTGCCCAGGATGCCGCCGAGGACGACCGCGACCAGCGTCATCCCTGCTTGGTCGGCTTCGCGCTCGGACTCGGGGTGGTGGCCGACTTGCCCGCCACCGCCCCGACCTTCTCCTTGGCTGGGGCGGTCGTGCTCCGTGTCGCCGTGCGGGCGGCACCGCCGGTGCGCGCCAGGCGCGCAGCTTCGCGCGCGGCCTCGCGGGCGGCCTTGATATCAGCAGGAGGCATGGCGCGGCGTTCGACGGGTCGGCGCGGCTCGCCTCGGCGATCCTGCCCAGGGAGCGGCCTCGAGCGGCGCCCGTAGATCAGGTCGGACGAGTCGAGAAGCCACGGCACGAGCACGATCATCACCCCGTGCACGAGCATCAGCTTGTGGCGGATGCGCCGTGCCTTGTGGTTGTGGAGCAGGTACTCCCACCAGTGGCCCACGATGAACTGCGGCGTGTACACCGTGACGACCTCGGAGCCGTTGTTGATGCGGCAGGCCTTGATGTACTTGATGAGCGGCACGCTGATATCGCGGTATGGCGAGTCGAGCACGCGCAGCGGGATCTTGATGTTGTGCTCGCGCCACTGCCGCTCGAGTTCTTCGGTGGCGGCATCATCGATCGAGACGTGGATGGCCTCGATGGTCTTGTGCCGGGCCGCAATGGCGTAGTCGAGCGCCTTCAGTACCGGCTTGTTCAGCTTGCCGACGAGCACGACCGCGTGATCGCCATCAGCCCCGAAGCGCGTCGTGGTGTCGGCCTCGATCTCTTTGTCGACATCGCGGTAGTACCGGTTCACGCCGAGCATCAGCGTGAACAGGATCGGCATGATGATGAAGACGATGTACGCGCCGTGCGTGAACTTGGTGATGGTCACGATGACCAGCACCGAGAACGTCATGAACGCACCGAAGCTGTTCACCACCAGGTAGGTGCGCACCTGCCCCCGTCTGAGCTCGCCCGTGCCCTCACGGAGCAGCCGCACCCAGTGCCGGATCATGCCCGTCTGGCCGAGAGTGAAGGAGACGAAGACGCCGATGATGTACAGCTGGATCAGCGAGGTGACGTCGGCCCGGAAGACGACGAGGATCACCACCGCCGTCGCCGCCAGGGCGAGCACGCCGTTCGAGTAGATGAGCCGGTCGCCGCGAGTCGCCAGCGACTTCGGTGCGTAGCGGTCGGTCGCGAGCACGGAGCCGAGCAGCGGGAATCCGTTGAACGCCGTGTTCGCGGCGAGCAGCAGCACCAGAGCGGTTGCGGCCTGGATGACGAAGAACGGCACCGTGTTCGCGCCGAATACCGCGGTGGCGATCTGCGCGATCACGCTGATCTGCGGAGCGGTGGAGCAGTTCTTGAATCCGACCAGGTCGCAGGTGTTCTCGACGTAGTGGACGCCCGAGATCAGGGCGACCGTGATGAGACCGGAGAACAGGATGATCGCGATGCCGCCCATCGCGACCAGCGTCTTCTGGGCGTTCTGGATCTTCGGGCGGCGGAAGGCCTGGACGCCGTTGCTGATCGCTTCGACGCCGGTGAGGGCGGAGCATCCACTCGAGAATGCGCGCAGCAGGAGGAGCACGACCGCGGCCTGGGCGATCGACTGCCCCTTGATCGCGAAGTGAGCCGTCTCGGCCACCGGCGCATGTCCGGTCGCGGTCTGGAACAGGGCGACCCCGATCATGATCGCGATGCTGCCGATGAAGAGATAGGTGGGCACGGCGAATGCCTTGCTCGACTCTCGGACGCCGCGCAGGTTGACGGCCGCCAGGATGATGACGAACACGACGGCCATCTCGACGCGGACGCCGTTGAGGACCGGCAACGCCGAGATGATGTTGTCGACGCCCGAGGCGACCGAGACGGCGACTGTCATGATGTAGTCGACCAGCAGGGCCGACGCGACGACGAGTCCGGCTTTCTCGCCGAGGTTCTTGCGCGCGACCTCGTAGTCACCGCCGCCGCTCGGGTATGCCTTGATCAGCAAGCGGTACGAACTGACGACGACGATGAGCAGCAGCACGACCGCGCCGGCGACCCACGGCGCGAAGGCGAGGAACGAGAGCCCGCCGATGAACAGGATGAGCAGCAGCTCCTGCGGCGCGTAGGCCACGGAGCTGAGCGGGTCGCTCGCGAAGATGGGAAGCGCCAAGTGCTTGGGCAGGAGTTGGCCCTCGAGCTTGTCGGAGGGCAGTGGGTCTCCGAGCAGCCAGCGCTTGGGCGACCGGGCCTCTTCGGGAGACCGGGTGTCGTCAGTCACGAGGGGTCAGCGTACACCGCCGGATCAGCCCGCGCATTTCCCACGCGCCTGTGCCCAACCTCGGGATTTCGGCCGTGTCGACCGGTCGGCCGTCAGCCGCGGATCGCCGCCGTGATCTCGCGGCGAAGGGTCGCGAGCCCCGTCGTGAGCATCCCCACGATCGAGTGATCGAGACGCCCCTGAGCGGCCTGCGCGCGCAGATCGGAGCGCACCTGCTGGCGGAACTCGTTGATCGCCGCCTCGGCGTCGCGCAGCGCCATCCTGGCCTGGACGCGCGGGTCGTCGCCCCAGTCCGTCGGCCGCGTCTCAGGCCGCTCGCGCTGACCGGGATCGCGAGCCTCGGAGCGGGCGTCTCGCGCCGCAGCGGCCAGATCCGCGCGCAGCGTCTTCATCGCGTCATTCACCGAGTGGCGCACCTCGTCGGCGAGCCGGCGCACCGAATCGCTGAGCTCGTCCTCGATGCCGTTCAGCTCGGAGCCTCGCTCCGCCAGTTCGGCCCGGCCGGCGACCGTGATGGCGTAGACCGTCTTGCGGCCGTCCGACTCCTTGGTCACCAGACCGTCCTCCTCGAGCTTGCCCAGCCGCGGGTAGATCGTGCCGGCACTGGGAACGTAGGTGCCCCCGAAGCGGTCGCTCAGCGCCTGGATGAGCTCGTAGCCGTGCATCGGCCGCTCGTCCAGCAGGCTCAGCAGGTACAGCCGCAGATGGCCATGGGCGAAGACCGGCGGAGTCATGCGGTCGTCGTCTCGGCGGCCTTGCGCTCGGTGTGCAGCACGCTGACATGACCGGTGACGGTGTTGGCGCGGAAGTCCAGCCAGCGGCCGTCGAGCGCGCCGTACTTGCCGGTGTAGCGGCCGCGCACTCCACTGATCTCGGAGTCGTCCAGTTGCAGCCGGCCACTCACGGTGTTGATGGTGTACGACACCGGCACATCGGCATCGAGGCGGGTGGCGATGTTGCCGCTGACGGTGCTGAGGCGCAGTTCATCCGGGATGCCGGTGATGTCGAGGAACATGTCGCCGGTCACGACCTCGGCCGTCATCCCCTGGAGCTCGCCAGAAGCCGTGATGTCGCCGTTCACCGAGTGCACCGCGAGGCGGCCGACGTGGTTGCGCACCGAGATCTCGCCGCTGACCGAATTGATCTGGATGTCGCCGCGCATGCCGTCGATGACCAGATCGCCGTTCACGGTGCTGATCGAGGCGTTGTCGTGGATGCCGCTGACCAGTGCCTCGGCATTCACCACGCCGAACTTCAGGCTCACGTCGCGGGGCACCATGATGCTGACATCCGCACGCGCATTCCCACGAAACGACTTGAAGACATCTAGCCAGTTGTCCCAGTTCAGCTGGGGGTGGTCGACCTCGAGGGTGTCCCCGTCGACGGCGACCTTCAGGTCGCGTCCGCTCACCGAGTGCACCTCGACGCGCACGCCGGGTTCGTCGTGGCCGACGATGTCGACCTGCCCGCTGATCAGACTGACCTTGAGCCTGCGCACGTTCTCGACGTCGATGGTCTTGGGGCCGTCGACGAGCCACTTCTCCTGAGCCACGGTGGGCTCCTCTCCCGCGGCCCGGCCGCGTCGATCCAAGTCGCGATATATCGCGTATGATTGAAGACACGATATATCGCGATTCCTCTCGCCCGCAAGAGGCAAATCCGACCGGCCCTTGACCTTGACGCAGCGTCAACCTTTACCGTGGACACCATGAGCACGACGACCGAGCAGGAGTGGAGCATCCAGCAGCTGGCCAAGCTGGCCAGCACGACCAGCCGCACCCTGCGCCACTACGACCAGGTGGGCCTTCTTGCGCCCAGCCGGATCGGCGGCAACGGATACCGCTACTACGACGCCCGTTCGCTGGTGCGGCTGCAGCGCGTGCTGCTGCTGCGCGAGCTCGGCCTCGGCATTCCAGCGATCGCCGAGTTGCTCGAGGGCCAACGCGACGACGTGGCGGCGCTCGAGAGCCACCGGCACTGGCTGGTGACCGAGCAGGACCGCATCGCCCGGCAGCTGGCGAGCGTGCAGGACACCATCACCCGCATCACGAACGGAGAGCAGATCATGGCAGGCACCATGTTCGACGGATTCGACCACACCCAGTACAAGGAGGAGGTCGAGCAGCGCTGGGGCGCCGAGGCGTACGCGAGCGGCGACCGCTGGTGGACCAGCCAGACGGCGGCCGAGAAGGCGAAGTGGAAGGCCACTGTCGCCGCGCTGCAGGCGGACTGGGCCGCGGCCGCCGAGAGGGGGGCCGATCCCGCGGGCGAGGAGGGCCAGGCGTTGGCGAAGCGGCAGGCCGACTGGCTCGCCGCGATTCCGGGAACGCCGGGCTATGGCACCGGAGCACCGGCTCGGGCGTACCTCGTCGGACTGGGCGAGATGTATGTGGCAGACGACCGATTTGCACAGCACTACGGCGGGGCCGGCAATGCGCCCTTCGTCCGGGACGCGCTGCGGATCTACGCGGAGCGCGAGCTTTCGTAGTCGGTCCGCGTCGGCACCTGGCGGTACCCGTCGCGGACGATCGTGACGACGGTCACCGGGACGGCCCACGCGCCGAGAGCCAGCAGGGCGAGGAGGACGATCACGACATCGTCTCCTCGTCCTGTTCGGTGGCCGCAGCGACCTCCGGGATGCGGAGGAGTGGAAGCGTGACGCCGACCATCGGGCCGATCAGGAGGGCGAACGCGATGGTGCCGATGCCGAACTGGCCGCCGAGCGCCCACCCGACGGCGAGCACGATGACCTCGATGCTCGTGCGCACGACCCAGATCGGCCACCCGGTGCGCCGGTGCAGACCGGTCATCAGCCCGTCCCGAGGGCCGGGTCCGAGGCGGGCCCCGATGTAGAGGCCGGTCGCGAGGGCGACCAGCGCCAAGCCGCCGGCGAACACCAGCGCCTGCAGTGCGGGGGTTGTCTGCTGCGGGATGACGATCAGGCCGAGCTGTGCGCAGGTGCCGATGAGCAGCACATTGGCAACGGTGCCGAAGCCGACCCGCACTCGGATCGGGATCCAGAGAAGAAGCACGACAGCCCCGACGATGTTGGTCACCAGACCGAACGGCAGCCCGGTGCGCAACGAGATGCCCTGGGTCAGCACGTCCCAGGGGGCGACGCCGATGCCGGCCCGCACCATGAGCGCCAGGTCGATCCCGTAAAGGAACAGGCCGCCCAGCAGCTGGATGATCCGGCGCGCCCAGATCGCTCGGGGTCCGGTCACGGGCTTCGGGGTGGCGAGCGCGGTCATGGAGCAACTCAACCGCGTGATTGGCCTTCTGTGAAGATGCCAATCGGGGTACTGTGGACGGATGGGATCGTTGTCGGCGCGCGCATTGGCATCCACTCTCGGCAGCTGGCGAGGGCTCGGGGGCGCCCCTGCCTATGCGGCGCTCGCCGACCGCATCCGGCTGCTGGTGCTCGACGGACGCCTGGCGCTCGGCACTCGGATGCCGGCCGAGCGGGAGCTGGCCGCCCACCTCGACCTGAGCCGCACCACGATCTCGGCGGCGTACGCCGAGCTGCGCGACTCGGGGTATCTCGAGAGCTTGCGCGGTTCGGGTAGCGTCGTGCGTCTGCCGTCTCGCGGCGCGGTGCCGCATGACCTGATCGCGCCGCCGGAGTTCCTCGACTTCAGCCGCGCAACTCTGCCGGCTGTGCCCCACGTCACCGCGGCGGCCGAGCGCGCGGCGGCGCTGCTTCCGTCCTACCTGAGCGAGTCGGGTTTCGATCCGCTCGGCCTGCGCGCCCTGCGGCAAGCGTTGGCCGACCGCTACAGCGCGCGCGGCCTTCCCACGGATGCCGACCAGCTGATGATCACGGTCGGCGCGCAGCACGCGATCGGTCTGGTCGCACGCACGTTGCTCTCGCGCGGGGATCGCGCCCTCGTCGAGTCGCCGACCTATCCGCACGCCTCGGAGGCGCTGCGTGCGCACGGCGCGCGCCTCGTGCCGGTTGCCGTCACCACCGACGAGGGCTGGGACCAGGCCGGCCTCGAGCAGGCCCTGCAGCGCACCAGCCCGACCCTGGGCTACCTGATGCCCGACTTCCACAACCCGACCGGGCGCTCGATGCCGGTCGAGCAGCGCGAGCTGGTGGCCGAGCTCGCGGCGCTGCAGGGCACCACCCTCATCGTCGACGAAACGATGGGCGAGCTGGGGTTCCGCGACTTGCGGGTGGATGCCCCGCTCACCCTGCCCTTTGCCGCGTCGGCATCCGACACGGCGGCCGGCCGGGTCGTCACGATCGGGTCCGTCGGCAAGACCGTGTGGGGCGGATTGCGGTTGGGCTGGATCCGCACCGACCGCGAGCTGATCCATCGGATCGCCCGGGTGCGCTACTCGAGCGACCTCGGCACGCCGATCATCGACCAGCTGGTGGTGCTCGAACTGCTCGGGGAGTACGACCGGATCCTCGCCGACCGCCGCGCGTACCTCCGGGTCGGCCGCGATCACCTGACCGCGCGGCTGCGCGAGACGCTGCCCGCCTGGGAGCTCCCGCAGCCCGACGGCGGCCTCACGCTCTGGATCAACATCGGCGCCCCGCTCAGCTCGCAGCTGGCGCTCGCGGCGCGCAACGAAGGACTGGTGATCGCGGCCGGTCCGCGGTTCGGGATGAACGGCGTGTTCGAGCGGTTCCTGCGGGTGCCGTTCAGCCATCCGCCCGAGCTCATCGACCGGGCGGTCGACGCACTGGCCGCGGCGTGGAGCGGGGTGACCCGGCATCCGATCGCCGTGGGCCAGGAGGACCTCGCCGAGGTGGTCTAGGCCGCCCCCGGCGGTATTCATCCCCCAGGAGTACTGCAGCCGGGAGCAGGCTTGGGATACTTGCCCCAGTGCACGGCGGCGTGCGCGCGCCAACCACGCCCGCGGTCACACGCGGATCAGGACCCAGGAGAACCGCTCGTGCATCTGCTGTCCGTTTTCAGCTTGCGCAACCGCGCACTCATCGCCCTGATCACGATCGTGGTCGCCGTGTTCGGCGGCATCTCGCTGACGCTCTTCAAGCAGGAGCTCATCCCCTCGCTCTCGCTGCCCTCCGTCTACATCGTGACCAGCTATCCGGGCGCATCGCCCGACGTGGTCAGCAAGGATGTCTCGACGCCGATCGAGAGCGCGGTGCAAGGTATCGAGAACCTCGACTCGACGACGGCGACCTCGAACACTGCCGCATCGATCGTCACCGCCTCGTTCACCTACGGCACGAACATCGCGACCGCCGAACAGAAGGTCCAGCTGGCGCTCGACCGGCTCTCGAACACCCTGCCGAGTGGCGTGACGCCGCAGGTCATCACCTTCAGCCTCGCGGACTTCCCGGTCATCCAGTTGGCGGTCACCAGCGACCTCGATCCGCACACCTTGGCATCACGGTTGTCGACGCTCACCGTGACCAACCTCAAGCAGCTCGACGGGGTGAGCGACGTGACCCTGCTCGGCGCCGCGACGCAGCGGGTGACCATCACGCCGGATGACGCGACGCTCGCCGCGGACGGCCTCAGCATCCAATCGATCAAGTCCGCCCTCGCGGCGAACGGCACGCTGCTCGCCAGCGGATCGATCACCGAGAACGGCAAGACGCTCACGGTGCAGTCGGGGCAGAAGCTGACCTCGACCGACGACATCGCGGGGCTGCCCGTCTTGGGCGGGCGCCTGGCCACCCCGCCCACGATCGGCGACCTGGCGACGGTGGCCGTGGTCGACGACCCGGTGACCGGCTACTCCAGTGTCAACGGCAAGCCGGCCGTCTCGCTCAACATCACCAAGACCGCGGCCGGCAACACGGTGGCGGTCTCGAAGATCGTGCGCGACGATATCCCGGCGCTCGAGAAGCAGCTCGGTGGCAACACCAGGTTCACGGTCGTCTCCGACCAGGCTCCGTCGATCACCACCTCGATCAACAGCCTCGCCGAGGAGGGCGCCCTCGGGCTCCTGTTCGCGGTGGTCGTGATCTTCCTGTTCCTGTTCTCGGTGCGCACCACCCTGGTCACCGCGGTGTCGATCCCGGTCTCGGTGCTGCTGACCTTCCTGGGGATGACGGCGGCCAACTACACGCTCAACGTCATCACTCTGGCGGCGCTCACGATCGCCATCGGACGCGTGGTCGACGACTCCATCGTCGTCACCGAGAACATCAAGCGGCACATCGGCCTCGGCGAAGACAAGCTGACCGCCATCAAGAACGCCGTGCGCGAGGTCGCGGTCGCGGTCACCGCCTCGACCATCACCACGGTCGCGGTCTTCCTGCCGGTCGCCTTCGTCGGCGACATCACGGGCGAGCTGTTCCGGCCGTTCGCACTCACCGTCACGATCGCGCTGCTGTCGTCGTTGTTCGTGTCGCTCACCATCGTTCCGGTGCTCGCCTACTGGTTCCTCGGCAACCGCACGACGGTGCACAAGCATGCCGAGGGCGAGCCGACGCCGGATGCCGCGGCGCACGACGAGCTCGAGACCCCCACCCGGCTGCAGCGGGTGTACCTGCCGGTGATCCGGTGGACGCTCAAGTTCCCCGCGATCGTGCTCGTCGCTGCGCTGCTGATCCTGGCCGGCAGCGGGCTGGCGGCGTCCGGGCTCAAGACCAACTTCATCGGCAACAGCGGCCAGAACACGCTCACGGTGACCCAGACGCTGCCGCTGGGCAGCAGCCTCGACGCGCAGCACAGCGCGGCGGAGTCCGTCGAGAAGACCCTGCTCGACACCACGGGCGTCAAGACCGTCCTGGTGACCATCGGATCCGGCGGCAGCTCGCTGCGAGCCGCCTTCTCGGGCGGTGGCTCGACCACGTTCTCGCTGACCACCGACCCGACCGCGGACCAGGCCGCGCTGCAGAACACCATCACCAAGAAGCTGAAGGCGATCACGGGCCAGGGCGATATCAAGGTGCAGGCCGCGCAGGGCGGTTTCGCCTCGTCGAACATCGAGGTCGACATCACCGCCGGAAGCGATGCCGACCTGCGCAAGGCCAGCGATGCCATCCTGGCCAAGGTCGACAAGCTCTCGGTGGTCTCGCAGGCGACCAGCAACCTCTCGGCGTCGCTGCCCTACCTCGCCGTGCAGATCGACCGGGCCGCCGCGGCGGCGCACGGGCTGACCGAGCAGCAGGTCGGCGGGATCGTGACGCAGGCGATGAATCCGAGCGCGACCGGCACCATCGTGATCGACGAGAAGACCCTGTCGATCTACGTGAACAACCCCGACAAGCCGACGACGCAGGCCGAGCTCGAGGCATTCTCGATCCCGACCCCGCGCGGCGTTGTACCGCTGACCGATCTCGCGACGGTGAAGACCGTCAAGGGGCCGTCGAGCATCACCACCATCAAGGGGCTGCGCAGCGCCACCCTGACCGTCGTCCCCGGCACCGACAACACGGGCGACGCCTCGGCCCAGGTGCAGAAAGCCGTCGACTCGGCGAGCCTCCCGGCGAGCGCCAACGTCACCCTGGGCGGCGTCACCTCGCAGCAGAGCTCGTCGTTCCAGCAGCTCGGGCTCGCGCTGCTCGCCGCCATCCTGATCGTGTACGTGGTCATGGTCGCGACCTTCAAGAGCCTGCGCCAGCCGCTGCTGCTGCTGGTGTCGATCCCGTTCGCGGCGACCGGCGCGATCCTGCTGCAGTTGATCTCGGGTGTCCCGCTGGGCGTCGCGTCGATCATCGGCGTCCTGATGCTGGTCGGCATCGTGGTCACCAACGCCATCGTGCTCGTGGATCTCATCAACCAGTATCGCGCTCGAGGTCTGACTGTTGGCGACGCGATCGTGCATGGTGCCTCCCGGCGACTGCGGCCGATCCTCATGACGGCGCTCGCGACGATCGGCGCCCTGTTGCCGCTCGGGCTCGGCATCACCGGACACGGCGGGTTCATCTCCCAGCCGCTCGCGATCATCGTGATCGGCGGCCTGGTGTCGTCGACGCTGCTGACCCTGCTCGTGCTGCCCGTGCTCTACTACCTGGTCGAGGGCGCGGCGGAGCGGCGGGCGCGGTATCCGAAGCTGCCGGCCTCGATCGCGACCCGGGTGCTCGCGATCGGCGGCGCCGCGTTGATCGCTGCCGGGATCGCCGTGACGGCGGTCGTGCTCGCCGGCAAGACCCTCGATGCAGCCGCACTTCGCCACCTGGTGCGGGATCACCCCGAACTGATCGCCGGCCAGTTCGGCGTCATCGTGGGTTTGCTCGCGCTGGTCGCGGCCCTGGTGGTGTGGCTGGTGCGGAGTCGTCGCAACCGCGCTGCGCATCCAGCAGCCGACGTCGAGCCTCAGCCGGCGCCCGGCGATGAGGAGTTGGCTCCGACCGTCGACGCGTAGAAGTCGAGGATCTTCTTCCGCAGGTCGGGGTTGAGCATCGCCACCGAGTGGAGCCCGCCGGGCACGCTCACGAAGGTGGTCGGAACCCCGGCAGCGCGTAACGCCGCGGCGAAGCGCTGGGACTGCTCGATCGGGATCAGTTCATCGGTGGAGTTCGCGATGAAGAACGGCGAGTCGTCGCGGCTCACCGCGAAGATCGGGGACGCGGCACGCGCGGCCGGGCAGTCGGCCTCCGCCTTGCAGCCGAGGAACGCGAGCTGCACCGGGATGAAGCCGGGCTTCGCATCCGCGCCCGTCAGGTCCACCGGGCCGCTCATGTCGACGACGGCGGCGACCCGCGTCCCCTCGGTCAGCGGGCCGGTTCCGGTCGTGCCCAGCAGAGCGGCGAGGTTGCCGCCCGCCGAGCCGCCGAACGCGGCGACGCGGGCCGGGTCCAGGTCGAACCGGCCGAGCTGGGCCGGATCGCGCAGCCAACTGACAGCGCTCCGCACGTCGTCGAGCGCCGCCGGGAAGGTGTACGCCGGATCCAGGCGGTAGTCGACCGAGAAGGTCGGGTAGCCGGCCCGGGCCAGCCACAGGCAGACGTCGCGGTTCTGCGGATCCGCCTTGTCGCCGCGGGTCCAACCGCCGCCGTGGATCAGGAGGATGGACGCCCGCGGAGCGGGGTCGGGCGCGTCCGAGGTGCTGGACCTGCCGGTCGGGGGCAGGCAGGCATCCAGGAGCAGCTTCTGCCCTCCGGCCTGCGCGTACACGATGTCGGGGATGATGCGCACTCCGTGCACGGTGACCGGCAGGCGCGCGGTCGACGCGGTCGGGGTGGGGTCGGCGGTGCGGCTCGCGTTCGCGTTCGAGGAGCAACCGCCGAGGGCCAGCGCGATGGCGACCAGCACGCCCAGCACGCCGAACGGCGCGACCGATCGTGGAGCTGACACGCGCATCTGCGCGAGTGTAATGCGGGACTCCGGGGAATCGACTAACGTGGTCAGGTCGGCTCACGACACTTCACGGGCTCCGTTGCCACGGCATCGCCCCGTTTGCACCACTGTCAGTCGTGCGGGCCGGATCATCAGCGCATCCGTTGATGAGGAATCCATTCAGGAAAACGGCCCCGGTCAGTATCGCCCGGGTTCTCGCGGCGCGAGCATCTTGTTTCGGCAAGGTCCTGCGCTGCGCACTCTGTACAGAACACCGGAAGACACCACCATGCCCATCAACAAGAAGAGCGCG